>ERZ779981.701-NODE-701-length-15084-cov-4.23295_pt1 | contig 15084 bp, 7 predicted proteins | sample MGYA00511182_ERZ779981 | MGnify/ENA primary metagenome ERZ779981 (study PRJEB29588, sample SAMEA2149539) | human gut metagenome | biome: human gut; feature: human-associated habitat; material: faeces | place: Denmark | collected 2008/2010 ... | reverse complement strand
TGAGGCTATCGAGAAAAAAGCCAAGGAGCTTGGATATCAGGTAAAGGTTGAGACAAGAGGCTCAGGTGGAGCCAAAAATGTGCTCACAGATGATGAAATCGCAAAGGCTGCAGGTGTTATAGTTGCCTGTGATACAAATGTACCTACAGACCGCTTTGACGGAAAGAAGGTTATTGAGTGTCAGGTTTCTGACGGAATCAATAAGGCAGAAGAGCTCATAAAGAGAATTGCTGCCGGTGATGCTCCTGTATTTAAGGCATCAGGTAAAAAAGAGGCTTCACATTCATCAGTTGGTGGAAAAGAGAGCATTGGACATCAGATTTACAAGCATCTGATGAATGGTGTTTCACATATGCTTCCATTCGTAGTTGGTGGTGGTATTCTTATCGCAATCGCATTCCTTATCGATGGATTCAGTGTTGACCTTAATTCACTGCCGGCTGACCAGAGAGCAAATTTCGGTACTATTACACAGGCCGCAGCAATGTTTAAGGGAATTGGTGGAACAGCATTTGGATTTATGCTTCCAATTCTTGCAGGCTTTATCGCTATGAGTATTGCTGACCGTCCGGGTCTTGCAGTTGGTTTTGTAGGCGGTTCAATCGCAGCAAACGGTACATCAGGCTTCCTTGGAGCACTTGTAGCAGGTTTCGTTGCAGGATATATTGTGCTCCTCTTAAAGAAGGTATTTTCTAAACTTCCGGAGAGTCTTGATGGTATGAAGCCGGTTCTGCTTTATCCGCTGCTTGGTATATTCCTGGTAGGCGTTATAATGCAGTTTGTAGTTGAGCCTCCAATCGGAGCTTTAAATACAGCTATCAACAATGGTCTTAATGGACTTAACGGTGCAAGCGCAGTAGTGCTCGGAGTACTTCTCGGAGGAATGATGGCAATAGATATGGGTGGCCCTGTAAACAAAGCCGCTTATGTATTTGGTACAGCTTCAATCGCTGCCGGAAACTACAATATTATGGCAGCAGTTATGATTGGCGGTATGGTTCCACCAATCGCAATCGCTCTTGCAACAATCTTCTTCAAGAACAAGTTCACAGCAGAGGAGAGAAAGGCAGGACCTACAAACTTTATCATGGGATTATCATTTATCACAGAGGGTGCAATCCCATTCGCAGCATCTGATCCGCTTCATGTCCTTCCGGCATGTGCAGTTGGTTCAGCAGTGGCAGGTGGACTTTCAATGGCATTTGGATGTACACTCATGGCACCTCACGGAGGAATCTTCGTAGTTCCTACAATCGGAAATCCGTTAATGTATCTTGTTGCATTAGTAATCGGATCTTTCATTGCATGTGGATTACTCGGATTACTCAAAAAGAAAGTAAGTGAATAAGCAATCCTCAATTATCATTTAATCCAACCTATAAACTAATCAACAAAGGCACTGCTTCGGCGGTGCCTTTGTTGTTATGTTGTGTATTAAAAATTAAAAGTATAAACATTCTCTGAAATAACAGCCTCATGCCTTGACGAGTGAATTTTCGAAGCATAAAGTATTATTTAAGATGTAACTATTCAGAAAATAAACATTAGTAAACAGTGAGGCATAAAATGGGCAAGGTTATAGGTATAGATTTAGGAACAACAAACAGCTGTGTGGCAGTATTGGAGAACAATCAGCCGGTAGTCATAACTAACAGCGAGGGTCAGAGAACAACTCCGTCTGTAGTGGCTTTTACAAAGAATGGAGAGCGACTGGTTGGCGAGGCTGCAAAGAGGCAGGCAGCAGTCAATGTGGACAGGACATTTTTCTCAATAAAGAGACAGATGGGAAGCGATTTCAGGGCAAAAGTGGACGGAAAGCTGTATTCAGCTCCTGAGATTTCTTCTATGATTCTCAGAAAGCTGAAAAAGGATGCAGAGGACTATATTGGTGAGGCAGTGACAGACGCCGTAATCACAGTTCCTGCATATTTTTCGGATGCGCAAAGGCAGGCAACTAAGGATGCAGGAAGGATTGCTGGGCTTAATGTGCTTCGAATCATAAATGAGCCAACCTCTGCGGCACTCGCATACGGACTGGACCATGGACAGCAGCAGAAAATTCTTGTCTACGATCTCGGAGGAGGAACCTTCGATGTGTCTGTTATCGAAATAGGGGACAATTTGATAGAGGTGCTTGCCACAGCCGGTGATAATCATCTGGGTGGAGATGATTTTGATGAGAGAATCACGAATTATCTTGTCACAGAGTTTTACAGACAGCAGAATGTGGATCTGAGAAAGGATAATACTGCTATGCAGCGTGTCAGGGAGGAGGCTGAGAAGGCAAAAAAGGTGCTTTCATCATCATCCTCAACCACTATCAACCTGCCATTTATCACCACTGTAAAGGGACAGCCGGTCCACATGGAGATGAACCTCACAAGGGCTGAGTTTAATGAGATAACAAAGGATCTGGTGGAGAGAACTGCTATTCCTGTCAATCAGGCACTTTCAGATGCGGGTATTTCCGCAGCAGAGCTTGGAATGGTGCTGTTGGTAGGAGGCTCTACACGTGTGCCGGCTGTTGTTGAGGAGGTCAGAAGAATTACAGGAAAAGAGCCTTCACACAACCTAAATCCTGACGAGTGCGTGGCACTCGGTGCAGCAGTACAGGGCGGCAAGCTCGGTGGAGCAATTGTCGCAGGCAGCAGTGCGGCAGAGATTATACTGATGGATGTCACACCGCTTTCACTCGGAATTGAGACAGTTGGTGGTGTCTCAACTAAAATTATTGACAGAAATACGACTATTCCTACGAGATACAGCCAGATTTTTACAACTGCAGGAAGCTTCCAGACCTCTGTGGATATAAAGGTACTGCAGGGTGAGAGGCAGTTTGCAAGGGACAATAAGCTGATTGGAAACTTCAGGCTAAAGGGCATCAAGCCGGCTCCGGCAGGTGTGCCGCAGATAGAGGTGACATTTGATATAGATGCAAACGGCATTGTGCAGGTTTCTGCAAAGGACCTGGGCACAGGAAAGCATCAGGAGATTACGATTACCGCAAGCTCAAATTTGTCTGATTCTGAGATTGAGCAGGCTATCCGTGAGGCACAGGAGTATGAGGCAACAGACGGACAGAGAAAGGCTTATATTGATGCAAGAAGTGAGGCTGATACGCTTGTGCGACAGGTGGAAAATGTCATGGCTGACAAGGAAAAAAGAAAGGCTATGGACAGCGCACAGAAAAAGAGTGTGAAATCGTCACTTTCATATGTGAAGAAGCTTATTTCAAGGACAAAGCCAGGAAATGTGAGCGAAGAGCAGGCTGCCGAGATAAAGCATGCGGCAGATGAACTGAGAAATGCGGCAGCGGGATTGATTTAATTATAGTAACTACTATTATTCATTTGGCTATTTACGAGAAGCGGATTTTCATATAAAATATGGGTAAGTGGTGAGTATTCAGAACCACCCTGAATAGTTATAATGTTAATTTAAATCCGAGGAAATAGAAAATGAATGCGAACGATAAAACAGAAAAGGTACTAAGAGAAATTCATATCATGCTCTCAAAGGCGGAGCCGTATAAGCCGGAGCCGAGCAGGGTGATCATAAACAAGCAGCAAATGATAGATTTACTTGCTGAGCTGAATAAGTGTATATATGCAATGCAGGATGAGTATGAGCTTACTGAGCAGAGTCGCAATCACGCAGAGAGAGAGTTCAGAAAGAAGGGGGATCAGATAGTCTGGGATGCAAGCAGAAAGGCTGAGGATGTGTATGCAGCATCGGTTATCTATACGGATGAGGCGCTTTCAAGAGTGCGTGATATCATCAATGATACCAACGAGTCACTTGAAAAGCTGTGCAAGAATATGAAGGATAAGATTGCAGAGCAGGAGAAGATAGTTAAAACTAACCAGTATGAGCTCAAGGGACAGCTTCAGGATTTGTCCGATACGGAGAAGTATCTTAAGATTATCGATGATAGAAATAAGGAGATAGAACGTCAGAAAAATGCAGGTAAGCCTGTAGAGGAGCGTACTATTGACAAGGAAGAGAAGTCCATCTATGCAAACAGACAGACTGAAATCAAGGTAAATATGGATTATATCAGAAAACTGGGACTTGCTGAGGGCGAGGACCTGGGAGATGGTGTAGTGGGTGAAGTGAAGCTTGCAGACGATACACCTGATGCCGGATCAAATCATAGCAATGATAAGGATGAAGCCAAGGCTGCCGGCTCAAAATCGTCTGTTGATGAGGATTATAAGGCAATAAGCAGAAAAGCCGGCAATCCACCTGTTATCAACACAAAGGAGGGAAAGGAGCTCACAGACGGTATCCACAGAATGTGGCAGAGCATCACCGGAAATAAAGGGAAATGAAACACACCTATGTAATATAAAGCAGCAGTTCAAAACAGAACGGCTGCTTTTTGGCTTATATTTAAAGTGGGTAATATTAAGCAGATTTTAAGAAAAACAAAGTGGATAATCTGATAAAATATAGCTGACTAACGGCAGGAGAAGGTTTCTGTTAAAAATTCATAGAAGGAGGATAATATGACAATATTAGTTTGTGATGACGACAAGGAAATAGTTGAGGCAATTGAGATTTACCTGATGCAGGAGGGCTACGACGTGGAGAAGGCTTACGACGGCATACAGGCGGTTGAAATTATGAAGAATAAAAAAATAGACCTCATGATAATAGATGTCATGATGCCAAAGCTCGACGGAATAAGAGCTACTCTGCAGATACGAAAGGAAAGCAGGGTGCCGATAATTATTCTCTCGGCAAAGACAGAGGATGCTGACAAGATTTTAGGCCTCAATGTGGGGGCTGATGATTATGTCACAAAGCCTTTTAATCCGCTTGAGCTTGTGGCAAGGGTAAAGTCACAGCTTCGCAGATATACCACTCTGTCAAGCAATGATGCAGCCGGAGACAAGGTTTATGAAGCCGGAGGCCTTTTGGTAAATGATGATTTAAAAAAGGTGACTGTGGATGGTGAGGAGGTAAAGCTCACACCGATTGAGTACAATATCCTGCTTTTACTTCTTAAAAACAAGGGAAAGGTCTACTCAATAAACGAAATATATGAGAGCATATGGAACGAGGAGGCGATGGGCGCCGACAATACAGTTGCTGTGCACATCAGACATATCAGGGAAAAAATAGAGATAAATCCTAAGGAGCCACGCTATCTGAAGGTGGTCTGGGGAGTAGGCTATAAGATAGAGGACAACAAATGAAGCAGTATACGATAGGAAAAAAAGCAGCGGTCATAGTTCTACATCAGCTATGCATGATACTTATGGTGACAGGAGTGTTTGCCACAGGCTATGCATTCAGGCACGATGCGCATGGAAATATTGATATCTATACACTAATATCGCTTGCGGGCCTGGTAGGCAGCTTTGTGAGCCTGGCATATATGGCAAACGTGGCAGGCAGAAAATCAGAGGATGATTACACAATATACTATTTACCGATTGACAAGGTATACTCTGATGTGATGCTGGTGATATTTACACTGCTCATGGTATTTATGGGAAAAGTGATTTCAGGCGTAAAAAACCAGCATTTTGACTATGCATCACTCATTATGACGGCCGGCACATTTACTTTTTTGTTTGATCTGGCTTTTATTATTTTATACCAGAGCATTGTAAGGAAGATAAAAGGCAATATACTTTACACACACAGCCTGATGTACAAGGGCTATGAGCTTTTGAAAAGAGTTATTGAGAAAAAGGATATCCATACACAAAAAACCAAAGAGATAATGCGCATACAGGAGGCTCTTGAAGCTATCTCGGAAGGAGCGCTTGACACTACACTCAATGTCAATGAGTTTCATGGGCAGCAGAAAAAGGTGGCGGAGGCTGTCAACCATATACGCCAAGGTCTTATGAGCTCGGTGAATGAGAGTCTTAAGAATGAAAAATTAAAGGCAGACTTAATAACAAACGTATCACACGATATAAAGACACCTCTGACATCAATAGTCAACTATGTTGACCTGCTTAAGAGGGAAAATCTGGAAAATGAAAATGCTAAATACTATATACATGTGCTGGAGGAAAAGTCACAGCGCTTAAAGCAGCTTACAGAGGATTTGGTAGAGACATCAAAGATTACCTCGGGAAATGTGAAGCTCAATATGCAAAAGCTTGATCTGGTTGAGCTTTTATACCAGACCGGAGGTGAATTCAATGAACGCTTTGAGTCGAGAAATCTCACAATAGTTACAAAAATTCCATCAGAACAGATATTTATCTATGCGGATGGGCGTCAGCTTTACCGCTCTATTGAAAATCTGTATACTAATGCCGCAAAGTATGCACTGGAAAATACCAGAGTGTATGTAGAGCTTGAAAAGGCAGATAAAAAGGCAGTTTTTACAATAAAGAATGTGTCTAAGAACGAGCTTGACATAGTAAGCAACGGAAATGTAGACCTGACAGAGCGTTTTGTGAGGGGAGAGAGGTCGAGAACCACTGAAGGAAGTGGACTTGGACTTTCGATTGCAAAGAATCTGACCCATTTGATGGGAGGAAAATTCGAAATTAAGGTAGATGGTGATTTATTTATTGCCACAATTACCTATAATATTATATAATAGTAAATAAAAGAATTTTGAAATACACATACGGAGGTAGAATAAGTGAAATTATATGAAAATGGTGCTTACCTTTTAAACGGTAAGGAAGTAATAATTGATGGACCAGAGGCTCAGGCAGCTGTCAAAAGCAAGACCGGCATGGACATCGATAAACAGACAGCTAAGCAGGAGACAATTGCTTACGGTATTTTAAAGGAGCACAATACATCCGGCAATATGGACAAGCTTCAGATTAAGTTTGATAAGCTTACATCGCATGATATCACATTTGTAGGTATCATCCAGACAGCACGAGCTTCAGGACTTGAGAAATTCCCTATCCCGTATGTACTTACAAACTGTCACAACAGCCTTTGTGCAGTTGGTGGAACAATCAATGAGGATGACCACATGTTTGGTCTCACATGTGCAAAGAAGTACGGTGGAATCTATGTACCACCTCATCAGGCAGTTATCCATCAGTTTGCACGAGAGATGCTTGCCGGTGGCGGAAAAATGATACTTGGTTCTGATTCACATACACGTTATGGTGCACTTGGTACTATGGCAGTCGGCGAGGGTGGACCTGAGCTTGTTAAGCAGCTTCTTGAACAGACATATGATATTGATATGCCTGAGGTAGTAGGCATTTACCTGACAGGAGAGCCAATCAAGGGCGTTGGACCACAGGATGTCGCACTTGCAATTATCGGAGAGGTATTCGGAAACGGATTTGTAAAGAACAAAGTTATGGAGTTTGTAGGACCGGGTGTGTCTAATCTGAGCGTTGACTTCCGTATAGGTGTCGATGTTATGACAACAGAGACTACATGTCTTTCTTCTATCTGGAGAACAGATGACCAGGTTAAGGAATTCTTTGAGATTCACGGTAGGGCTGAGGACCACAAGGAGCTTAATCCGGGTGAGGTGGCTTACTACGACAGATTTATTGAGATTGATTTAAGCCAGATCCGCCCAATGATAGCTATGCCATTCCACCCAAGCAATACTTACACTATCGATGAGCTCAATGCAAACCTCATGGATATTCTCGATGACTGTGAGAAGAGAGCTGAGGTAAGCTTTGACGGCAAGGTGAAGCTTGATTTAAAGAGTAAGGTAAGAGACGGAAAACTGTATGTAGACCAGGGAATCATCGCAGGCTGTGCAGGCGGTGGATTTGAGAATATCTGCGATGCGGCTGACATATTAAACGGACATTCAATCGGAGCAGACGAGTTTACACTGAGTGTTTACCCGGCATCTACTCCAATATACATGGAGCTTGTGAAAAACGGAGCTGTAGCAAAGCTTCTTGAGACAGGTGCAATCGTAAAGACTGCTTTCTGCGGACCTTGCTTTGGTGCAGGAGATACACCTGCCAACAACGCATTCTCTATCCGTCATTCAACAAGAAACTTCCCTAACAGAGAGGGTTCTAAGGTACAGAACGGACAGATCAGCTCAGTGGCACTCATGGATGCACGTTCAATCGCTGCAACAGCAGCAAACAAGGGCTTCCTTACATCAGCAGCGGATATTGATGTCAACTTTACAAAGCCAAAATATTTCTTTGACAAGACTATATATGAGAACCGTGTATTTGACAGCCATGGAGTGGCAGATCCTTCAGTTGAAATCCAGTTCGGACCAAACATCAAGGACTGGCCGGCAATGAGCGCGCTTCCTGAGAATATGCTCCTTAAGGTGGTTTCAGAGATTCATGATCCTGTTACTACAACAGATGAGCTCATTCCTTCAGGAGAGACATCTTCATATCGTTCAAACCCTCTTGGACTTGCAGAGTTTGCACTTTCAAGAAAGGATCCTGAGTATGTAGGCAGAGCAAAGGAAATCCAGAAGGCCCAGAAGGCTATAGAGAGTGGTGAGTGCGCAGGAAAGGCTGTTCCTGAGGTTGCTGAAATCATGGGAGTAGTAAAGAAAAAATTCCCTGAGGCAAGCCATGAGAATATGGGCTTCGGAAGCACAATTTTTGCTGTTAAGCCGGGTGACGGCTCAGCAAGAGAGCAGGCTGCCAGCTGCCAGAAGGTACTCGGAGGCTGGGCAAATATCGCAAACGAGTATGCCACAAAGAGATACCGTTCAAACCTTATCAACTGGGGAATGCTTCCATTCATCATCGATGAGGGAGAGCTTCCGTTCCACAACCTCGACTATATCTTCCTTCCGGGAATCAAGAAGGAAATCGAGGATGCAAAGACGGAGTTTGAGGCATATGTTGTCAAGGATGGTGAATTAAAGCCATTTACACTGAAGATGGGTGAGCTCACAGATGATGAAAGAGAGATAATATTAAAGGGATGTCTCATCAACTATAATCGTAAATAAGGAGAGTTTAATCCGATGGAAGAAACCGGAAAAGCTGGTAAAAAATCAAACATTGAGATAAATGCAGATAAGGGTGCGAAGCAGAATTCGCACCCGGGGCGTGAGGAATGGCCACATCTGATCAGAATAGGTGTCATGGTATTTGTCACGTTTGCAGTCAGTATACTGTTTTTCTTTGCACTGTACAGATTTGAGGGCTTTGCAGGCATATGGAGCAAGCTGCTTGCGGCAGCAATGCCTATTATAATGGGACTTGTGCTTGCATACCTGATGAATCCTGTCATGCTGTGGCTGGAAAGATGCTTTAAAAAGCTTCTTTCCAAAAAGATGAAAAGCGAAAGCAAGCTGCGAAAGGTTTCAAGAGCTCTTGCAATCACAGGCTCGGTTATTATTCTTGTAGCGATTATTTCGCTCCTCATTGCGGCTATTGTGCCTTCTGTCATAGCAAGTATATCAGGACTTATGAAGACACTGCCAAATGATGTTGCGGCATTCATCAACATGATAAAGAACGGCAATTTCGGGGACAGCAAAATTGCTGAGCTCGCGAGCACAGGTTTACAGAATGCAACCGACTACATTGAGGATTATGCCACAGAAAAGCTGATTCCTGAGGCACAGAAGTATGTTGCACAGATTACAACCGGTGTGATTTCGGTAGTCAGAGGCTTATTTAATTTTATTATCGGAATAATCGTGATGGTCTATGTGATGAGTATTCAGGAGACTCTCGCAGGACAGAGCAAAAAGATAATATATGCTGTCTGCAAGCCAAAGACAGGCAATATCATCATTGAGACGATCAGAAAGACAAATGAGATTTTTGGAGGCTTCATAAGCGGTAAGATTATAGATTCACTGATTATAGGTGTGATTGCATATTTCGGATGTCTGATTTTAAGGATTCCATCATCGGTGCTCGTTGCAGTGATTATCGGCGTCACAAATGTGATTCCGGTATTCGGACCGTTTATCGGTGCAATTCCATCGTTACTCATAGTAGTAATTCAGAGTCCGTGGCATGCGCTTTATCTTCTGATATTTATTGTCGTGCTGCAGCAGGTGGATGGCAATATAATAGGGCCTAAGATACTTGGCTCATCTACCGGTCTTTCGACCTTCTGGGTTATGTTTGCCATACTAATCGGCGGAGGAATGTTTGGTTTTCTTGGAATGTTACTTGGTGTTCCAACCTTTGCTGTGATATACTATATTGTGAAAAGAGTTGTTAATTATGCTCTCAGGAAAAAGAAGCTTCCTGAGGACACAAGGGATTATACAAAGACAACAGGCGTAGATACCAAAAATAATAAGCTTAAATACGAGTAGGTGAAATAAGTGGATAAATACGAATACAATCTCAAGCTGGATCAGATAAAAGCCCTAAGCGCCGAGGAGGGCTATATGAGCGCAGCAGAGATTGCGGATAGCATAAATTGGAACAAAATTAAAAATGTAAATACACTCGTTAAAATCGGCGAAATCTACGAGAAGGCCGAAAGATACCAGGATGCAAGGGACATACTTTTAATGGCCTATGACCGTTCACCAATCGGCAGGATGATTATATACAGACTGGCTGAGGTCGCCATCAAGATGGGTGATTATGATGCTGCTACAGAGTATTATGATGAGTTTGTTGAGATAGCGCCTCATGATGATATGAAGTATGTATTAAGATATGCCATCAAAAAAGGGCAGGGAGCTTCATTTGATGAGCTTATCACTATTCTTGAAGAGTACAAGGATGAAGAATACACTGAGGAGTGGGCATACGAGCTTGCATATCTATACCACAAGGCCGGAAAAGCCGATAAGTGTATAGATGCCTGCGATGAGCTCATTCTGTGGTTCGGAGACGGACCATATGTGGAGCGTGCGCTGGAGCTTAAGATGCTTTATCAGCCACTTACCAAGGCTCAGGAGGAAAAGTACAGACGATTCAAGGCAGAGAAGGAAAAGCCGGCTAAGATAAAGGATGAGGCTGAGGTCACTGAGATAGGTGCCATGGAGATGGTAAAGGGCGGAGAGATAGTGCATGATGACGTAACTATTCCGCAGATTACTGTAAATCAGGAGAAGTTCAATACTGTAAATTTACAGCAGGAGATTGCCAAGGGTATGCAGCAGATCATGGAGGCCAAGGGCAAGAATGAAGTTGCTGATACGATGGATACCATCAAAAAGATAGTTGAGGATATTCCTTATCTCAAGCTCGAAAAGGAGCAGGAAGAGTATGCACAGCAGCCGGAAGAGACAGAGCATATCGCTACAGATGAAGAGATAGATGGTTCACTTAAGTTGAATTTCAAGGAGCTTTTGGGTGAAGACGCTGACGGACAGATGTCTATGGTCATGAGTGAGAAGACTCAGCTTGAGCATCAGATTACAGGACAGATGTCTATACAGGATGTGCTTGAAGAATGGGAAAAGACCAGACATGCGGCTGAAATTGCACTTAAAGAGGCTGAGCAGCAGAAGCTTGAGTCAGCTAAGGCAAGAGCTCTTCAGGAGGCAGGAGACATCATGGAGAGACTAAATGATGTCATTCCAAAGCTGGATGCAGGTGTCACTCCGAAGGAACTTCTTGAGGAGGAGTATTTGAAGGTGCCGGTTGATATTATAGAGCAGAAAGCTGCCGTGAAGGAGCTTTATGCAGAGGAGACTGTGGATGAAGTACAGGAGCCGCAGGAAGCACCTGAAGATACTATAGACGAAGCACAGGAGCCGCAGGAAGCACCGGAAGAGGCTATAGAAGAAGCTATAGAAGAAGTGCAGGAGTCACGGGAAGTACCTGAAGAGGCTGCAGATGAAGCCAGGGAACCGGTTGGAGAGCCGGAGGATATAATTATGGCAGAGGAGTCTGAGAAAGACGAGATACTCATGCAGCCGACTACCATGATGCCTGAAATAACAGATGATATGTTAAATGTCGATGATGATACATCAGATGATGAGACTTCACAGGAGAAAGAAAACGTTTCTGAGAAGAGAGATTTTGATCATGTGACATCATTTATCGAGCAGGAAATAGCCAAGATGACAGCAAAAAATCCGGGACTGGAGAAGAAGCTGGATATGGCTAAGACAAGAAAAATGCCGGATATTTCATTGCCGGAGGATTTAGACAGCGAAGAAGATGACTCGAAATTGAAAGAAACAAAACATATAAAAGAGCTTACAAGCGAACAGAAAGCTATATTTTCATATTTCATACCGGTAAAGGGTATGGAGGATCAGATCTGCAAGGCATATAATGCAGTGCTTGATCATTTCAACAGGAAAGAAAACGCATCCACAGGCAACCTCATTATACAGGGAGAGCAGGGTTGCGGAAAGACAATGCTTGCTACAAGCTTTATAAAGGTATTACAAAAAGATGGTGAACAGCTTACAGGAAAGATGGGCAAGATTGATGCTGCCGCACTCAATAAAAAGGATGTGCAGCAGGTAGTCAGAAAGATAACAGGAGGCTGTCTCATCATAGAAAGAGCCGGTGATATCGACCGCAGCATAGCTGCCCAGCTATCATTTTTGATGGAGCATGATATTACAGGAACACTCTATATACTTGAGGATACATCAAAGGGTATAAAGAAGGCTCTCTCAATGGATGAGGGCTTTGCATCCAAGTTCACGGAAAAGATATCGGTTCCTATTTTTACAAATGATGAACTCGTATTGTTTGCCAAATCGTACTCTGCAGAGCTTGGGTACAAGATAGATGAGATGGCTATTCTGGCATTGCATAACAGAATCAGCAATATTGAGAGGATAGACCAGGCTACCACTCTGACAGAGGTCAAGGATATAATTGACGAGGCCATAGACAGGGAGGCTCACAGCGGACTTAAGAAGGCTATAAGTATTCTGACAGCCAGGCGATATACAGATGATGACCGAATTGTACTCAAAGAGGATCATTTCAGGGAAAAATAAATACTTATGGGGGGTATATATATGTGTAATTTTACAGCAATGGATTGTTACCTGTTTGGTCAGGCAACACACTATGATATCTACAAGAAGATGGGTGCTCACTTAGCTGAGCGTAAAGGAAAAAAAGGAGTGTGCTTTGACGTCTGGGCGCCACATGCGAGGGAAGTATACGTGTTTGGTGAGTTTAACGACTGGAATGAGACCAGTCATGAGATGAAGCGTGTAGAGCCGGAAACCATGGGAGTGTATGAGCTTTTTGTACCGGGAGCGCAAAAGGGTCAGATGTATAAGTTTATTATAGTCACTGAACAGGGTGATAAGCTGTACAAGGCGGATCCATACGCAAACTACGCAGAGCTTCGTCCGGGAACAGCGTCAATCATCACAGATATCGAGCACTTCACATGGACTGACAAAGAGTGGATGGATAAGAGAGCAGCAAAGTCAGATGCTGATGTATATTCTTCACCTATGGCTATATATGAGTGTCATCCGGGCTCATGGATGAGACATCCGGGCAGGGATGATGAGGGCTTTTATACATACAGGGAGCTTGCAAAATCACTCATATCCTATGTGAAAACTATGGGATATACACATATTGAGCTTATGGGTATTTCAGAGTATCCGTTTGATGGCTCATGGGGATATCAGGTGACAGGCTACTATGCACCTACATCGAGGTATGGAGAGCCTGAGGATTTTGCATACTTTGTTGATCAGTGCCATAAAAATAATATCGGAGTAATCCTCGACTGGGTACCTGCACATTTCCCAAAGGATGCGCATGGACTTGCCAATTTCGATGGAACAGCCACATATGAGTATGCAGACCCAAGAAAGGGAGAGCATCCCGACTGGGGCACAAAGATATTTGACTACGGCAAGAATGAAGTAAAGAACTTCCTTATCGGAAGTGCACTTATGTGGATAGAAAATTACCACGTAGACGGACTCCGTGTGGATGCAGTTGCGTCAATGCTTTATCTTGACTATGGAAAGAACGACGGACAGTGGGTGCCAAACAAGTTTGGAGGAAATAAGAACCTCGAGGCAGTAGAGTTTTTCAAGCATATCAATACACTCATACTTGGAAGAAATCACGGAACTGTAATGATAGCCGAAGAGTCTACCGCATGGCCAAAGGTAACAGGCAAGGTAGAGGAAGACGGACTGAACTTCAGCTACAAATGGAACATGGGATGGATGCATGACTTCCTTGATTATATGAAGCTGGATCCATATTTCCGTAAAAATAACCACAACAAGATGACATTTGCGATGAGCTATAATGAGAGTGAGAAATATATTCTGGTACTGTCACATGATGAGGTGGTACATCTGAAGTGTTCTATGCTCAACAAAATGCCGGGCTTAGAAGGGGATAAATTCAAGAACCTCATGGCAGGATATGCATTTATGATGGGACACTGTGGAAAGAAGCTTCTTTTCATGGGACAGGAGTTTGCACAGAAGCAGGAGTGGAGTGAGGAAAGAGAACTCGACTGGTATCTGCTTGAGAATCCGGAGCATAAAAAGATCCAGAACTGGGTAAAGGAGCTGCTTCACCTCTATAGGAGAAACCGCTGTCTGTATGAGCTGGATTCAAGCTGGGAAGGCTTTGAATGGATAAATGCAAACGATGCAGACAGAAGCATCTTCAGCTTTATCAGAAAGAGTAAGGATGGCAAGAATAATATGCTCTTTGTCATCAATTTCACACCGGTAGAGAGACCTGATTACAGAGTCGGAGTGCCAAAGCACAAGACATATCAGCTCGTTTTAGATAGTGAGGATCCTAAGTTTACCGGCAAAACGGTACAAGCGCCTGTAAAGAAGGCTGCAAAGGGCAGAGGCAAGGCAGCAAAACAGTCATATAAGAAGCTGGACTATAAGGCAGTCAAATCAGAGTGTGACGGCAGACCATTTTCATTTGCTTATCCACTTGCGCCTTACGGAGTTGCTGTATTTAAATACTAATATACCGGTAAACAGCAGGGTAAAGGACCGCGCCAATTTAAGGCGCGGTCTTTATTTTTGCGTATTATATGTCGATATATAGTAAAAAGATAACTATTCAGAACCACTGAGAACAAAAAAACTGATGCGTCATGCTTGCATGTAAGCAGCAGATTTTCTTGTTCTCAAGGTGGCTCTGAACAGTTGGATAAAAAATACGAGGTATGAATATCCACAAATAAAGGCTGCAGAGATGGTATATATGCAGGGCACGGAGCAGGAAA
>ERZ779981.698-NODE-698-length-15115-cov-6.23513_pt1 | contig 15115 bp, 9 predicted proteins | sample MGYA00511182_ERZ779981 | MGnify/ENA primary metagenome ERZ779981 (study PRJEB29588, sample SAMEA2149539) | human gut metagenome | biome: human gut; feature: human-associated habitat; material: faeces | place: Denmark | collected 2008/2010 ... | reverse complement strand
GGCTCACGGGCTGGACCGCATCTATCCCGCCGTACACCGCCGCACGGCTACCGAGATGCTGACACAGGGCGGACTGCTCACTGAATTCATGAGCGGCACCAATCCCGACCGGCAGAACTTCGTGAAGCGCAACCGCATCGTGGCCGGCCTCAGCGATGCCACCCTCGTGGTGGAATCCGGTCCCAAAGGAGGTTCTTTGATTACTGCGGAAATTGCCGAGAGCTACCAGCGCGACTGTTTCGCCTTTCCGGGCCGTGTGGGCGACACCTACTCCACGGGCTGCAACGTGCTGATACAAAAAAACCGCGCTGCCTTGATACAGAGCGCGGAAGACGTAGTAAAAGCCATGAACTGGGACCATGCCCCTGTCGTGCCGCAGGTAGTCCAGCGGCAGCTTTTCCCGGAACTAAGCCCAGAAGAAGAACAAGTGGTCACCCATTTAAAGAAACACCCCGACGGTATTCAGGTCAACACGCTCGTAGTGGAGACCAACATCGCCATCAACCGCATGACCAGCCTGCTGTTCAATTTAGAGATGAAGGGTGTGGTTCGTGCTTTGGCAGGAGGAGTTTACAAGTTAGCCTGACGCTACAGTGCCGCAATCTCCTCCCGAATCTTTGCGTAAGGCGCATCCTTCAGCAGCACCTTCTTCGAGCCGTCCAGCAGATACAGTGAAGGCATCGCTTTCAGGTCGTACAAGGCCCCCTGCTTCACCATCTCGTGGTCACTGCCCACCGTCCATCCCTGAGGCAAATCACTCAGAGTGCGCTTCCATACCTCCTGATTCCCCTCGGTGTACACCGCCAATACCGTCAGCTTCTCAGCCTTTACGGCTTCTGCCAACAGCCCGTCGGCCACCATCTCCTGCATCGTTTCATGACAGCTCGGGCACTCCGGGTCATAGAAAACCAACAGCAGACGGTTGTTCTTTGCCCGCGTCTGCGCCAGCGACCGCTTGCTACCGTCCGGCAGGAAATACACAAAGTCCGTCGCCCTCTTCCCCGGGCAGTTCCGGCTAATCAGGTCCAGACTGAACTTCAGCGAACTCTTCCGTGCCTCGTCCACGTATTCACTTTTCAGCATCCGCTCCAGGAACAAAGCATACAAGGCCTCGTTGTGGTAAGGCGAGTTCGGGTTATACAAGTAGTCCTCCATCATCTGCAAGAACACCTTCCGTGCATGTTCCTGCGCCTCCAGCCCTTTGCAGAAACCATCCAGACTACCTTTCACTTGCTCCTCAGTGAGCGTACCGTCGGCCAGTATGGCCAAGTAATTGGCTACCCCTTGCTCCGATACGTTGCGGTTGTTCACCAATGCCGTATCCGCGAAGTTGAAGTTATCCCAGTAGTGCGCCATGAGATACGCTTTCCGTTCCTCCGGCTGGGTGAGCATGGTGGGGATTTCAGGGAAAGGGAACTTGGCTTCCGAAGCGGTTTGAGGGTGTTCTACCGTTGCGGAAGTTTCCATTTGTTTCTGCTGAGAAGAGTTTCCGCAGGCGGAAAACAATAAGATTATAAATACCAATACTACATATCTATTTCTCATACCACATAAAACCTGATTACAGAAACAACCTTCATTTCAACACTTTACTTATTTTGTGCCAAAATGAAGGCTATTATCGAACTTGAATTCAGATACTATTTAACATCACGGACACAACGAACTTTACCAGCTACATTATCCCATCCTCCTCCATTGGGCTTCACCAAAATTAGATTACCATCAGATGTTGCAAATCCTGGACGGAAACCAAAAATTCCTTTGTTACAATAGCTAAATTCTGTAGAAGCCCAATAAGATCCTTTCCACTCTATTGAAGATAAAGAAGTCAACATCAATAGTAATTCTCTTTGATTAGGAATTCTATATCCTTCTGGACACAGCTTACTAACTCCTCCAGAATTTATCATATTTTCATAATCATTATTCCAATATCTACTCACATTACCCTGTCCTTGAGGCTGAGTCAATACTTCAAATGCAGTATAAGGCATATTCAAATAATCAGTACCTCGTTCATAATGTTTAGGAAGCTCACACCCACTATCCTGCAAATCACGTTTAGCAGCATTCGACAAACGAGAAACATCAATACGATAACTTTCCCCGTACGAAGAAACTTCAGGGGTGGCTAATGTTACTTGTACATAATCAGTTGGAGTAGCATCCACATTGTCTAAACTTATGCCTAAATAACGAATACAACGATAAGTATAATTAGACTTATTATAACTTCCATCATTATATTGTCCACGGGATGCACCTTCTTCTGCCCATATAATCCATGGTGTATCCTCAGCCCCAGAACTGCTTGCCATATGCTCCATGTAACTTCCATCTCCCTTATATAATTTAGCAGTTTGAGGCAAAGCATTCTCACCAATCCACAAATCTGTCAATTCATCAATTGAAGCTAAACACCAACGAACTTCTTCCGGATCAATCACATTATCTCCATCCAAATCACGATTACGTGTCATACAAGCATACCAAGTATTTAGATAATTCCCATTCAACTCATGTTCGCCACCTTCTACATCTTCTGCATCTCGACTTAAAACGTCTGTCCATTTAGTACGATTAGTAGCCCCATCTTGATTTACAAAAAAGGCTAATGTATTTTTCCGACCATTGTTCATTGTCAAAGTATACGAAGGAGTATGAGATGTAGTAGCTGCTAATGGTCCGGTTTCTAGAATACTTTCCGTCCCCCACGCAGACTCTACTTTCGAGGCATCATACATACTATAAATTGGAGTTTGTCGGAAAGTCACCACGCTATTTGACCATGAAGTATCTCCATCGGGACTATATTGTGCGCCTTTAACACATATATGCATCATTCGCTCTGAGCCATTAACCACTTTCTTCCATAATAGTAGGTGATTATTGTCAATTGCAACTTCTGGAGCTTTATATTCCTCCTCAAGAGGATTATAATTATACATATACTCATCTACAAAAGCGGTGACATATACCACTTCCTTACCATTCTCATCAAACTCAAAAATCGTATTATCCGTATTATCATCCTCCCGAAGTGCCTGAGCTTTCAAATGATTTATCAACTGATTCACATCACGCAGGCATGCATCATCTGATAAATGGTCCTTCTTATATTGATAATAATATGCATCCGATGACATACGATTTATCCACTTTGTTCCATTAGCATCAGCAGTACCATTTCCCTCATCATTTGACGCATTTGTTTGGGGAGTTAATGTACTCGCTCCGCCATCATATGCATCATATCCCGGGAATTTAACCATATTCGAATTATTAGGGCTATTAGTTCCATCCTTATCAAGCCCAAATTCTTTGTTTACAGCAAACAAAATCCACTTATAATCTTTAATACTATTTTCATCACTATCATACAATTTCATACCTTTGTCAAAAGGAGTTTGAACAATCCATGAAAGCCCCTCTTCCAATGCCTCACGCGTAAACTTAATTCGCGTACGCGCAAAATGACTATCAATAGCCTTTACCTGGTCACCAGCAATAATGACATCTCCTTCCATACCAGGACGCTTCTCTTGATCAGACTCCACTTCAGCCTGATATGAATTAATACCAGTTAATGTAATAGTATATGTGTAATGCGTATTACGCTTTACCATATAATTATTAACATATTCCTCATCATTACGATTTGAGGCAGTGCCTGTTTCTCCTAAATGTATTGTATAGCGAGCTGAGACATTGACATACTCAGTGACTCCAGATTTATTACTGCGTTCATAAGATAATTCACCTGTAATTTCCACAGAAGTAGCATGCTCAGGAGCATATACATAATTGCCTGTATTCTGCTCTGTCATTCCAGGATGAGCCATATCTTCTCCTCCTTCTAAAGTTTTTTTTACCTCTTTTTCTCGCAGAGCATACATACTTTCTGCTTTATATGTAGCCGGTTCTGTTGTTGCATCAATCCATTCTGCTGCATCAATCCATTTGCCACTTCCGCCATCAGCCCCTTTAGTAGGCGGAGCCACACTATTCTCAAACATATAAAAGTTAAAGGAGGATTCTGTCTCTCCCACCTTATCAAAGTTGGTGACTTTCATATCTTCAGTCATCGACTTATAAATTATATCTGACGAATTTTCTTCTGCTTCAACCACCCTAGCTGAAAGAGGCAACTGCTTCACTAAAAAACTTTTAGGTATAAATTTCACAGTTCCTGATTTAGCCTCTTTAATATCAGTATTAATTTCAAACGTAATCTTGGCATCCAATCTTTCCATTTGTAATTTTACCTCGCCCCCATCATCTGCAGTTACCACTCCACGTTCTGAAACAGTCACCCCTTCTTCTTTACCTAACATAAAAAAAGAGTATCTATTCAGGGTAATCCGTTCATCCGCAATTTTTACAGTCAAATCTTCTAAATCCTCTATACGATTAATCTCATCCAAAGATTTTGATAATGTAAAATTTGCATTATCGTAATTAACCAAAGCATACAATGTCTGGTTACTTCCAGACAGCACATTAAATCCAGACAATGTGCCTATAAATGAATTATTTCCATACGAACCTGCCAAACCATTCTGACTATTAAAAGCCTGTCCACCCGTTTTATCTCCATTACTGTTAAAAGCAAATAAATACACAGAAGATACATTATATTCTGTTTCTCCAGGCTGCTCCACACGAGACTGTACAGTTTGTGAGTTTGTCGAGAAGTTTAAGGAGATTGTAGTAGGAACACCTTCTTTTACAGTTCCGGTTCCTACACCTAAATCATCATTACAAGCAGACACTCCACATAGAATGAGCAATATCAAGCACAATGAATATATTTTAGCAAATTGTCTCATATATCAATCCTCCTTTTCTTAATTAAACCCAGGAACCTCTACAGTTGCTTTACCCCAAGACAGAACTTTATAATCTATTGTAACTTCATTTTGTAAATCAATTGTTGCATTGATTCTTAATAAACTATTACGGGGAATCTTGGTCTGAGAAATAAAACTTTTAGCCACATTTAGACTTTCAAACCCTGCTGCAATCAACGCTATACTAAAATCTTCAGATGTATCTACCTTTGGCTCATACATATAAAATACAAGCACCTTCTGAAAATCGGACATATTTGCTGGCAGAGAAATACCAGTAAATCCATTCGGCTCATCGTATTGAAGAGTTGAAATAGTTGTGCCCTCAGGTAATTTAACAGATTTCTCTTCAGCATCTGGCTCATCATCATCAAACAAATAAGTCGCATTTGGAACAAACGTTCCAAACTTTATTGCTGATATAGGACACGGGACATTCATCAAATTTTTAATGTTCAATTCCACCTTTATCACTGTATGTACACACGGAATTGTAAAAGTATTATTCTCATTTAAATTAACTTCTATCATTCCTGTTGCCGGGACTCCATTTTCAATATTCGAAGCCATTCTTGGAAAATAAGTATCAGTGGTAGTATTCTGAATGACTTTAGAAATAAAATCAGAAGGTAAATCCGTGCGTATCCCGTCCAAATATTCAGATAGACCTATACTCTTCTCATTAATCACCACATAGAACTTCCTTATACCGGCTTCCAATCCCATGATGGTCAAAGTCTTTGAAGCAGTTAATGATCCTTCTGAAGAGTAATCTCTCCAAATATTATCAATTACCTGATTATTCTCATCTGTAATAATTATACGCAAAGTCCTAATACCCTCTCCCTCATCAATAGCCACAGATTCACTATCTCCCACACGAGTATCGAAATTCAAAGTCACATTTACCTTTTCAGAAGAGGTATCCGATAATCTCTCCTTACCGCACGAACACACCATCCCTGTCAGCAGCACAAGCAGGACAATTCCTAAATATCTTTCTAATTTCCTCATACGTCTCTCTCTCCTCAAGGTTAATTCCAGTCCGGTTGTCCATCCACAATTATCCAATCCGGAAGTTTAATTTCCACATCCACTCCATGGAACTCAATAGAGATAGGCAATTCAGCCTCCTGTTTGGTCACATCAATGGCACTTCTATTATACATCAAGTAATTGTAAAGAACGCCACGGAAAAGTTCTTGATTTGTACCTTTTTCGGTCAGTACCAGTTCATGCTCGCAATAGTCCGCATTCAGTTCTCCCGTCTCGTCGTTCATACGGAAAAGGGCCAGATTTTGTGTGCGGTAGCACTGGTTCTCGCTATCGTAAACCAGATCAGGGTAAATGGTACCTTTCTGATCCAGATTGATTTCATTTTCAAAAGAAGTCTGGGCATTCGAATGTTCGAAGCTCAGCTGATAAGGAATTCCAGCATCCTGACGCGAAGCATCCGGAGCGGGAAGACCATGAATTTCCACATCTACTTTGATGTGTGCACTGTAAAGTGTGACTGTATCACGATACATCACTCCCTCTTGACTGGGCATCACAAACTCCTGCTGACCCAGATAATTGTAATCATGATTGGTTACAGGTACCTCCGGATCACTCCATGCCGGGTCCTGTAAATAAATATTGCCAAAATCGGTTTCGGTAGTATGGTTGATTACCTCCGTATGATCGTGAGGATTCCCCACTGCTACCATCTTATAACGGCGTCCCGGTTGCAGTCTGAAAGACGGGACCACCTCAAAATTAGTTAATTCGTCCTGATTGTATGAGCCGACTCCCAGCATATGGCCATTCTCATCGAAAACATACAGGTCTACCTTGCTCATATACTGGTGTAACACGTCCTTGTCGCCGTCGGCGAGATACTGGAAGTAAATGGTCACATTGTCGCAATCATCCAGATCTTCTTTAATACAGCTGGTCGTCAGGACGGCAGCGAACAGCATCATTAATATGTATCTAATTGATTTCATTATTGTTTGTTTAAGGATTATATTTACTGTATGTTTTTATTGATTCCGGGCAGAAATATCTGCCCGGAATAGAAATATCAAATTATTTCCAATCTACACTACCTGCTACTATCTTCCAATCAATCAAAGTAATAGTTGCTACCAAATTAACGCCCGCGCCAGTAAGATCAGGGTGTACCGCTTCATCTGGAACACTTAAAGTTTGAATCTGATAAATGTATCCTGCCGGGAAATTAATTACCTGATAATTGGTGCCTTCATCAAGCTCTGTCGGATTCGCTCCACATAACGCAGCTTTTAATGTAGGATTCCCATCCATTGTTGTCTTTGAAACTTTATATGTTTTCACTAAAGCAAAACCCTCAGAACCCACAAAATGAGAAGGTGCATTATCTTGCTCCTGAAGACTGTTAAAATAAAGAGTTAATACCGGAAGAGCTGCAGCATTATTAGCTTCTACAGGATAAATATTATATGCATAGCAACCACCGTCTGATGGATATGTAGCAGATCCACCGGGGAAGAAATCTGTTCCGGTAATTGCATCCCACCAACCAGTACTTCCATTTCCACTAAAGAAATTCGCTCCTTTTATATCGTCCTCAGTATAATCCTTAGGATCATCAGTTGCAGCCGTACTATGCAACTGCACATGATTTAAGAACACACCAGCCAAATTCCCATTTTTAAAACGGCAGGTTCCACCTGAATGAGCAGCATGCTTAATACCTCCAAATTCCAACCTAGCCATTGTGTGTTTCACCGGTACTGTCACTATATAGTTCTCACCACTTACCATAAAATTTTCAACTCCACTAACTGTTCCAATCATTCTAGTTCCTGCAACTGTAATTTCATTTAACTCTGCAAAAGTCGAATAAGGAACATTTATCCAATTATTCTCACCACTTTCTTTTTTAGTATTTATTTCTACTTTAATGCTAGTAGGATCCTCTACTCCTTGTATCGTAATATTCCCTCCTGTATATTCTTGTTCCACAGTTGCTCCCTTTTTTCCTTCCACAGTAACAACGACATAGCTAGGAGTTACAATTTTATTAGTAGTAAACCCCGTTTCCACTGCTCTGGAAACACCATTCACAAATCCCGGTAAATCTAACTTTACAACCACATCGGCCGGGCCTTCAATTTGAGCTCCATTCTCAGTCACATCTTCATTAGAGCATGCGAACAAACCCAAGCCCGCAAATGCCAAAAATAAACCTTTAGATAATTTCATAATCCATAAAATTTAAATTACACATATTTTTTCTTATTCTCTATCCTGTTTTTATTCTGCCATATATTCCATATACTGCTTCAACTGCGACAGATTCTCCCCTGCTTGCGGATAGCCCTTGGCTTGGGCCTCAGAGAAAGCCTGCACGGCTTTTTCCAGCTCGCCTGCCTTGATATAAACCACTCCCCTCATGTTCAATAGTTCCCCTTCTGCCGGCGCATTGTCCAGCAGGCGAATGGCTTCGTCTGTGCGGTTGGCTTCCATCAGGGCCAGTGCGGCATTGTTTACAGCCGTCACATCGTTTGGATAAGCCTTTACACCACTCACCAGACAATTCACATATTCAGGACTTCTCTTGCCGTAGCTGTCGGCCACCTGCTGAATCTCGCTCACGCTCATCAGCTCCGGATGGGTCTTGATCATCTCCCGACCTTCGGCCACGGTGAAATGACGCACGTTGTATTCTATGCGGTATTCGTTACGACGGACTGCCGGATACAGCTCCTTCAGCAAATACTGGTAAATGGTCGGTGGTACCAACGCTTTCAACTGTTTTTCGCAGGCATCTTTATCATCCCCACAATGATCGATGATATCCAAAACTTCTTCACGCTTCGGCAGGTCGGAACGTTTTACCACCTCTTCACGCAAACCAGTCCAGTCTTCACCTTTCCAGTCCACGTGGTAGAGCTGCGGATCAATCGCTTTCAAATCGTCTTTCATATATTCCGTAAATGCCTTGGCACGACGCTCAGACAGCTTCATATTATAGACAAAAGCTCCTTCCGGAGAAGCGTAACCTGTTACGTAAATCCCCGTAATGGTCAAGTCATCGTTATCTCTTACCAGCGCAATGGAACTACTCACAGTGTCCAATTCTACCTGGTTATTCTTGTATTTCGGCTCGATGCAATAACTGTCCTGACGGAACTGCAAGCGTGCGGAACGGGTCTCGGAACGCCGCTTCACACTCTCTTCCTTTGGCTGGATAAACGGAGAATAATAGACCGGATTCATCGGTGGAAAAATATCGCCCGCGGTAGTAGTTTCATCGCCATCATTACACTGAGCACAGCCTGTCACATAGCCCCGAAGCTGGAGATTGCCCCCAATCATCCAACGCTTGAAAGGAACGGATGCATCGTAATTGAGGGTCTGGGACGTACCGTTCTTGCGGCGCACTTTCGCCACAGCCCCAGGATGAAGGTCGGTATGTTCAAAAGCCTCCGTACGCTGCTGCACCTTGTCGCGCACCTTTCCGTTCACCACAAAAGAGGGCAGTTCCTGCTCCTGCGTTCCGTCGGCAGAAAGAATCACCGGCACCACGCACAGCGAATGCTGGTTCTTGATGTCCAGCCCGTCCAGGCTCACCATCATCTTCACACGGGCCTGACGGTCGGCTGTCTTCGCCACTTCGCGGTCCACAATCTTGATTTCACTCAAATAAGAAGTCTGGCCCAAAACGGGAATGCCGGCAGCCAGCACAAATACGAGAGAGATAATATATTTTTTCATCCTACGTTCCTCCATCATTTAATTATATAAATCAAGGATATGGCTGCCTTGGTCAGGCCGAAATAGTCTTTCTTGTCGCTTCCTCGCCATTCCCCGCAATGCGGACAGTCGTACTGGTCATAGTTGGCACGTATCCACCCGGCTCCGATTTCCAGGCCCAAGTTCCAGTGCTTGGACAGCACAAACTGATAACCGTAACCGATACCGGCTCCGTACATACCCCCCTGATAACGGTAATCTTTAAAAGAAGGGAAAATCTTGAGATCCATATCTGCCACATTAAATTGTCCGCCCAACGCATGAAGTGCCAGGAAATGCCCGTTAAACGCTTCGCAGAACCAATAACGTACCTCAGGCTGCACCAGCCAGTGTCTCATCTTGCGGTCGTTTCCCAAATTGAAAGGATTGTAATTACCCGACAAATCAATGGTCCACTTCGGAGCTACGCGAAACTCTGTACCAAGATTCAACGTAGTAATCACGTCATAAAGCAGGTTTGTTTTCACGGCTATTTTCTGAGCAGATGCCGATATAAAGACTAACAAAAACAATATCCATACCAGTACTTTTCTCATAGCATTTCTTTTATCTTTCCACTATATTTCTATATTATTATATTATCACAAATATATATATTATTTTGCAAGGAGAAAATAAATGTTCACTAATTAATCAGAAGAACTCTTGACTGCCATAGAAAGAAATTCCACCCAAAATTTTCTTCATAGTTCTATTCCCTTTACCTTTATACCTTCAATCTCATATTTTATTTCGGTTACAAAAATATATACAAATAATATGCAATGAAAAGCAAAGAATTCTCATATAATCAAAAGAAATTCCCATTTTGTCAAGAACATTCTTACAAAATGGGAATTCTTTGTAATAGTCTATTTATCAAGCACAGGTAGCCTGTTTGCGCATGCTTAACGCGTATTCGGCTTTAAGAAAGAGTTTTACGGAAACTGTTGGGGCTGATGCCGTATTTTTCTTTAAACAAGCGGTAAAAAGTAGAAATGCGGGGAAGGGCACTTTCTTCGGCCACTTTATTAATACTCCAGTCGGGATGTTCGCGAAACAAAGTGACCGAATGTTCCAGACGAAGGTCATTAAGATAAGTGCTCAGGTTATTGGAGGTAAACTTTTTCAAAATGGCAGCAAAACGATTTCGGTCCACTCCCATCAGCTGCGCATAATCATCTCTTCCTAACTGATAATTCAAATACAGTTTCTGCTCCTTTACCTGCCAGTCGAATCTGAAAAACAGCTGCCCATCTGTATCTTTCCCCTCTCTCTCTTCTTCCTTCCATTCCAGCTCTCCCTCCACCAAATGGATTTCCTTGCGCTGATCGTCCAGTTGCAGCATCAGCTGCTTCATTTTCTGGTTTTTCCGACGAATCACATGCAGCGTACGCCAAAGACCGCCAAACAAGACCAGCAACACCAACGTCACAACCAGCAAAGCGGAAATGACATAGCGCTGGACCTTCAGCTCATAATCGGCCTTTTCCAACCGATACTGACGGGTCACTGCTTCCGTCACATCTGCTAACTGGAATATCTGGCTGCGCTCACGGTTAGTAGCCATCTGCTGGGAAATCTGATGCACCTGAAGCATCGCAAGATACGCATGTACATAATCTCCCAAGGCACGGTAGGCCTGACTACTCTGCTCCAGTGTTCGAAGACGCATGAGATTCAGTGAATCGGCTTCACTCACCAGACCCAGATAGGCCTCGTTATGGCGCAATACCTCCTCGTAACGGCCCACCTTCAACAAATAATTATTTATCTCGAGCATCCCTCTCTGGGTCTTGGAAAAATTGGTTGCATAGAATCTGTTGAGATAAGCCTCAGACAGCCCACCTTTTTTCAGCTTATAAGCCAGATACGCCATCTTACTATAGAAGAAACCTTTCTGCCGGTCCAGTACATGGGCATTTTCAGTCAGACATTTCTCCCATGCGGCAAGCACTTCTTCCCGACGCTGACCGACCTCCCAAGCCTTCTGCAACTGACCATCGGTGATATAATAGGACATCAGGTAGCCCATGCTGTCGGAAAGCAAGAGATAATCTTCCTGCGTCCTGGCCCCCGAAAGCAATGCCACAGCCTCTGTGACGCATGCATAGCTTTTGGGCAGGATTCCCATCTTACGGTAAAGGTCGCCCTCCAGCTGCAGCATACTGGCCTGCAGGCCCAAATTATGGCACTTTGAGGCATAACTTTTCCCTGCGGCTATCACCTTGGCTGCCTCTTTTAACTGAAAGGACATAATGGATGACTTAGCCCACAGCGTATATGCATAAGGAAGCAATACCGTATCCCGCTGCAGGCCTTTTGCCTCGAACGCACGCCGCACATAATACACGGACATGTAATATTGTGACTGTGTGTGATAGGACAAAGCCCGCAAATAATCTATCTGATAGGAGGAATAGGCTGAGTCGGTCTCCAGACTGTCCAGCGATGACAGCGCCCCCAAAGGGTCGTAGGCTATCCTCTCGCGCATATCATCAAAAGATATCGCTGCCCCGTAAAGAAAGGATATGAATAAACCAAACCAAATGAAAACTATAAACCGCTTCATAAATCCCCAGTTTTATGTAAAGCTGCCTCGAAAATACCAATTTTTTTCAGTCTCTACAAAAAAACGGGCAAAAAAAATGGGAGAACGCTTTCTCCCAACCTTGTTAACCTTAAATCTAATACTATGAAAAAAATCACAATGCAAATGTACCAATTTGCAACATATCACGCAAGAGTAAGAAACATTATTACAAAATGTTTAAAACTATTTTACATTTAAAAGCGTTTGCGTGCACATTCTAACAGTTTGTTTATTATAAAAAAGAAAAAATCCCTGCCGAATTTTACTTCGACAGGGATTTTTTATCAAATAAAAGCTTTACAGCAAAGCATTAATCTTTCAGTTTAGCCTTGATAAAGTCGCGGTTCAAACGAGCAATATTGCTGATAGAAACGCACTTCGGACATTCAGCTTCACAAGCACGTGTGTTAGTACAGTTACCAAAGCCCAGTTCATCCATCTTAGACAACATAGCTTTTGCACGGCGCAAAGCTTCTGGTTTACCTTGAGGCAACAAGTTCAACTGGCTAACTTTAGCTGAAACGAACAGCATAGCTGAACCATTCTTACAAGCTGCTACACAAGCACCACAACCGATACAAGTTGCAGCATCCATAGCTTCGTCAGCAACCGGTTTCGGGATCAGGATAGCGTTTGCATCCTGAGGAGCACCAGTACGTACGCTGATGAAACCACCTGCCTGCATAATCTTATCGTAAGCAGAACGGTCTACCATCAAGTCCTTGATAACCGGGAAACCGGCAGAACGCCACGGTTCAACAGTAATTACATCGCCATCTTTGAAACGACGCATGTAGATCTGGCAAGTTGTAGCACCTTTTGCAGGTCCATGAGGATGTCCGTTGATATACAAAGAACACATACCGCAGATACCTTCACGACAGTCATGGTCGAATACGATCGGTTCTTTGCCTTCTTCAATCAACTGTTCGTTCAAGATATCCAACATTTCCAGGAATGAAGTATCGCCCGGGATATCTTTCATCTGGAATGTATCGAAATGACCTTTTTCTTTAGGTCCGTTCTGACGCCAAACTTTCAGCGTAAATGATATATTTTTATCCATTTTACTTAGATTCTTTAATTGTTTAACTTCACTGATTAGCTCTTGTAGTTACGAGTCTGTACTTTGATAGCTTCGTAAACCAGCGGTTCTTTGTACAATACCGGAGCCTTGTCGTCGCTTCCCTGGTATTCCCAGCAAGCTACGTAGAAGAAGTGTTCGTCATCACGTTTTGCTTCACCTTCTTCTGTCTGGTATTCTTCACGGAAGTGACCACCGCAAGATTCGTTACGGTTCAATGCATCGTAAGCAATCAGCTCACCCATTGTGATGAAGTCGTTCAGACGGATAGCCTTATCCAGCTCGATGTTCATGCCTTCCTTAGAACCCGGGATGAACAGTTCAGTTTCGAATTCCTTACGGATTTCTTTCAACTTAGCCAGACCGGTCTTCAAGCCTTCTGCCGTACGTCCCATTCCGACGTATTCCCACATTACGCGGCCCAATTCCTTGTGGATAGAGTCGACTGACTTCTTACCCTTGATGTTCATCAGGTGATCGATCTTCGCTTTCACTGCGTTTTCTGCCTCTTCAAATTCCGGCAGGTCGGTAGAGAAGCGAGGAACAGTGATCTGGTCAGCCAGATAGTTCTGGATAGTGTAAGGCAATACGAAGTAACCATCAGCCAGACCCTGCATCAATGCAGATGCACCCAGACGGTTGGCACCGTGGTCAGAGAAGTTACATTCACCGATGGCGAACAGACCCTTGATGGTAGTCTGCAATTCGTAGTCTACCCAGATACCACCCATGGTGTAGTGGATAGCCGGATAAATCATCATCGGATTATAATATTTCACGCCATTGATTTCTTTTCCTACTTCACCCGGATTGACGTCAGTGATTTCTTCGTACATATCGAAGAGGTTACCATAACGCTGACGAACTACATCCAAGCCCAGACGTTCGATACATTCAGAGAAGTCCAGATAAACAGCCAGACCGGTGTTGTTTACACCATAACCGTGGTCGCAGCGTTCCTTGGCAGCACGTGAAGCTACGTCACGCGGAACCAGGTTACCGAATGCCGGATAACGACGTTCCAAGTAGTAGTCACGGTCTTCTTCAGGGATATCAGTCGGCTTCATGGTACCAGCCTGCAATGCTTTGGCATCTTCCAGTTTCTTCGGAACCCAGATACGACCATCGTTACGCAGAGACTCAGACATCAAAGTCAGCTTAGACTGCTTGTCACCGTGTACCGGAATACAAGTCGGGTGAATCTGTACGTAAGCCGGGTTAGCGAAGAACGCACCTTTACGGTAGCAAGACATTGCAGCTGTACAGTTACAAGCCATCGCGTTGGTAGACAGGAAGTAAGTGTTTCCGTAACCACCGGTAGCGATAACTACTGCATGAGCAGCGAAGCGTTCCAGTTTACCAGTTACCAAGTTCTTGGCAATGATACCGCGGGCACGACCGTCAATGAGGACGATGTCTTCCATTTCATAACGAGTGTACAATTTTACAGTACCTGCACCTACCTGACGGCTCAATGCAGAGTAAGCACCCAACAACAGCTGCTGACCAGTCTGACCTTTAGCGTAGAAAGTACGAGATACCTGTGCACCACCGAATGAACGGTTAGCCAGTGTACCACCGTATTCACGAGCGAAAGGAACACCCTGTGCCACGCACTGGTCGATGATGTTGTTTGACACTTCAGCCAGACGGTATACGTTAGCTTCACGTGCACGGTAGTCACCACCTTTCACTGTATCATAGAACAGACGGTAGATAGAGTCACCATCGTTCTGGTAGTTCTTGGCTGCGTTGATACCACCCTGTGCAGCGATAGAGTGTGCACGACGGGGAGAGTCCTGAATACAGAAATTGAATACGCGG
>ERZ779981.685-NODE-685-length-15382-cov-5.82632_pt1 | contig 15382 bp, 10 predicted proteins | sample MGYA00511182_ERZ779981 | MGnify/ENA primary metagenome ERZ779981 (study PRJEB29588, sample SAMEA2149539) | human gut metagenome | biome: human gut; feature: human-associated habitat; material: faeces | place: Denmark | collected 2008/2010 ... | reverse complement strand
GCCTGCCGGCACTCCTTGCTCGGCAGCCTATCATCACACGATTATGAACATAGCCATATTAGCACTCCAAGGAGCATTCGCCGAACACCGGCAAATGCTCCATCGACTAGGCGTGGAAAGCCATGAGGTGAGACAACTCTCCGACTGGGAGAAGCCCAAAGACGGGCTCATCATCCCCGGAGGCGAGTCGACAACGATTACACGTCTCCTGCATCGTGAAGGACTGTTCGAACCCATCCGGGAAGCCATTCTCAAAGGGCTTCCCGTCTTCGGCACCTGTGCAGGCCTCATCGTGCTGGCACGCCACATTGAAAAGGAAGACGACACGGAAAGCCATGCCGTCGACGAAGAGAAAGAACAGGAACAGAAGCTGCTACCCGACACAACAGCTGACGACTACCCACAACTGGCTACCATGGATATCACCGTGCGGCGTAATGCTTTTGGCCGGCAGCCCGGCAGCTTCCACACCATTGCCGATATTCCTGAGATCGGCACACGCCTGCCACTCACCTTCATCCGTGCCCCTTTCATCAGTCGTGTACACGGCAATGCCAAGATTCTGGCAACCGTGGACGGCCACATCGTCGCCGCACAGGAAGGATGTCAGCTCGTCACCGCTTTCCACCCCGAGCTCACGGATGATGTCCGTGTACATCAGTATTTCATCAACCTCATAGGATAAGCCGGTCCGACAAGTATGCCTCGCCCACGACAAGACGGCACGACTAGCACCAACGGCTTGCTGCCGGCCTGCAAGTCATGACCAGATACCGGCTACTCTATCACCTCAATGCTCACCCCGTTAAACTCCTTAACGAAACTGAGTATGCGGCTGCGATAATTCCTACGGTGAAGTTTCAACTCAAGCGTCACCTCATACTGCCGTTCTCCATCAACCACATTCTGTTTCATCTCATAATTGTCGAAATCAATGCCATCGGCCTGCAGCTCACCGAGCAATTGACGGATCGTATCGTGACTACGGGTGGAAAATGTGACGGCAATCTTTTTCATACCAAAACGACGCATCACATAGTTGAACACCTCAAGGCAGCACAGCACCAGTATCGTACTGCCTATGGCAAGGGCATAAAGTCCCGTGGCCACCGTCATGCCGATAGCTGCCGTGACCCAAAGGCTGCCGTGGTAAGGCCTTTCACCACGTGCTTCTGAAAAATGATAGTGCCCGCACCGATAAAACCAATACCGGTAACCACCTGAGCCGCAATACGCGAGGGATCGAAAGAAGCAAGCGAGGAATAGACTTTCAAGGACTCGTCGAAACCATATTGCGAAAGGATGGTGAAAAGAGCCGATCCCATCGACACGAGAAAATGCGTGCGCGTACCGGCTTCCTTGGCCCGCAGCTCACGCTCCAAGCCGACGGCTGCGCCCAGCACACCGGCAAGAGCTATGCGTATGATGAATTCGGTAGTAGTAAACATAAGCGTATGACTATTTTCTGCAAACATACACATTTTTCTCCGAATATCTCATGTCCCGTCCCGCTTTTTGCCTTTCTGTAAAAATCACCGGGACACTTAAATCCGTTTAGATGCTCCATCGGACATCCTCTTAGGGCGCAACCCGTAAGACGACTCTTCGATAAGAGGTGAGAGCAGGAGTTCCGTCATCCGTCACCTTCAACACGATATGGAGAGTACAGCCGGCCGCGTCCTGCGGAACGAAGAGTCGACACACACTATCCTCCGAGCTGTCCAGAACGACGGTTCCAGGATAGGTGGACGGTTCACGATAGTATTCCCAAGTGAAGGTGAGACGATCCTTGTCCGGGTCATACGATCTGCCAGCATCCAGCGTCACTTCCTTTCCGGCCCTCACTTTCCTGTCTATCATTTTCTTGGTATGGTCTCTCCCTATGACTGCCACAGGATGATGATTGGCCTTGGCATACTCAGGGCAGACGGTCCACTGCATCCGGGCAGCGAAATCATTGCATATCTCCTGCCTCCATCGGGCTATTGCCTCTCCGCCCTCGGGAGCCGCCGGCAGCATATAATAAAGATCATACTGGGGCTCATCAAGTCCGTTTCTCTTCACCCAGTCCATCCCCCTGATGCCGGCAACCGGCTCGGTGGCGAACCGTCCTCCCCATCCGCCATAGTCAGGATGCTCAGGCACGTTCAGTCCATTGTCCAGACAATAAAGGAAAGACGGGGTGTCACCTTCCGTCGCCCATATCCGATCAGGATATAAAGCTCCCAACGGTCCGACATTCTGTATATGCTCCTTCATCCATTCATCAGAGGGCGGCCATCCGTAAATGCTTGTATTACGGATATAGATAAGGTCGGGATAGTTCTTCGTGATCCATGCTCCCGCATCATCCTGTCCCAGGACATCATATACACGGATTTTCCTCACAAAAGCTTCCACCTGCTTTCGGGTACGGGTATGGCTGACCTTCCACAATGCTTGTGCCAGCGTGTTGAGCCCCGACCATGCTGCTATCCACACTGGGCGCGGGTCTTTCCTATCTACCACGGCAATGATCCATTCCGATCCCTCACTGTCTTTCCCGGCCCCTACCCCGTGCATGGCAGCCTCCGGCTGTCCCTGCTTGACGACAGACCGTACATACTCCGCAGAAGGAAAGGCAGCACTATGCACCCGCAGATTGGGAAGCACCTTCTCGTAACCATCGATCAGCCTATTGATCAGCGAAAGGGCTCCCGTGCCATAAGGCACCCACGCGTGCTGTGAGACAAACCCCTCCAGCTCCACATCGTCAAGCGATACAAGCAGATGCACCAGCGATTGGGTGTCGTCGGGGTCCGATCCTCCGATATCAGACATGGCTATCATACGTGTCTGGGAAAAGCCACAAAGGCTCGACAAACAGAATAATAAAGTAACAAGCTCTTTCCTCATATCATTTCATTTTAATAGTTCTGTCCACGACATAACACCGACCGACACTTCTACCCTGGCAGAAGGCCGACAGCGTGACCGGAACGCAGAATCGTTCAAAAAAGTGTATCTAGATTTTTAGTCAATTTCTCAGGGACAAAGATACGATTATTTCTTCTAACGTCATAATAGACAGAGTACATGATCTTTCCGGCGTGTTACATTACGCAGCGAATACAGAAAGAATCCACATCTCTTCCTAAAGAAGGGCAATGACTAGTCTGAAGAAGCCGGCCTTCTAACATGCAGTATGACCGCATCATGCCCGACCGGACTGTCGTTACTCATCCCACTAGTCCCTGGCTTCAAAACGAAACAACAGAATCACCATTAGACCATCAGCTTTATCTTATTGTCTTGTCCGACATCTTCAGTCCTCTTTCCGACATCTCTTCCGTCACTTTACCGAAAGCACAGCCGACCCTCAGTAAAGATGGCAGACAAAACTGCTCTACAACAGAACGAAATCCTTCGAGTCTCTCATGATCTATATGGAATAAGAAATCAAAGCATGCTTTCCGATTATCGAAAAACATGCTTTGACAAATATATGGAATTGTTGTCGAACGATATCAGAAAAGCTTCATCCATGCCCTACTGATATCTATTATCAGGCCAGCGTCCCCTACGTGGCGAGAGATAGCCTGTAACCCGTCATTAAGGTTTCTCTTATTTTTCCGATGACATCTGTCTCCGAATCAAGCGGCCTACGACGCTCCAATAAGGCATCTTCTTCAGCGTCTCCCTTACAGGCTGAATGTCCCATAAGAAGAAGATGAACAGCACCACGGTAGCTATAATGCACGTGACACCGAACAGCTGCTTCACACTGACAAGCATCACCTGCATCGTATCGTAGGGCACGGCACGCGCCAGATTCTCGGTTATGTGATGTCTGAGCGAGAAACTATAGACACCGGAGCAGATGGTATCGACAACGCCGTTGCGTATGAAGCCCGCCATGGTGAGCCCCATAAAGAAATGCTGGAACGGCATAAGTTCTTCAAGATAGATGGTAAGGGCCGCGAAGAAGATGGCTACGCCGAACGTCCTGCACCATATCGGAAGGAAGAAGCTCTCGATGTCAAGGCCGGGGGTGACCAGAAAATACATCTGCACTTCATAGGCCAGCAGAGCCATCAGTCCGACCGTGAGCAGACGGGTGAACTTCTGCTTAAGCACCTTGATCCAGAACAGGACAAACATACATCCACATATCGTGCCCGTCCATTCGACAAGATAGAACACCGACGTGGAGATAGCGCCATAATGCAGAATCCCCGACGCGAAGGTGTTCTGAAGGATCTTAGGAGTGGAGTTGATGAGCTCTACCAGGGCGAACACTGCGAGCAGTGGCAGCAGACGCTTGTAGAGCCATGCTTCGGGAGCGATGTAGGGATGACGGATGTGGCGCATGCGCTGAATGGCAAAATAAAGCGTCACCGGCACCATAAACGTCACCACGCGGAAAGGACGGCCGTCCCACCAATTGTAGAACTCGCCATAATTGAACAGGAACACGATCTCGACCAAAAGCACCGACCAGAGGAAACATCCCAGCCAGTCGAGACTGACCAGCGGCAGCGGTTTCATGAACCGGAAATCATGGGTGAGCACGTACACCAGCAACACAATGAGAAGCATGGCTCCGATCATGGCCCAATGCATAGCATACCAGCTTTGGAATATATATGTAAGCTGTATGGTGATCCACGGCGACAGACTCATGTCACCGACCACGATGCAGTAAAGCAGGGGAAAGAAGATCGTAAAGTCGCGTTTCGATGTCATCCACAGTTGGATGTTCGACATGCACTCAAACGTGCCGCAGAGCTTGAAGAAGCCGGTCACGTAGGACAACAGACACAGCACCGGCACCGACTCAACCTGCATGCAAAGCCAGTTGCATACCGCTATCACCATCGCCGATGTGATGAGCAACTGGCGATTGGTGAAACGGAACTTGAAACGGAAGAGGAACGGGAAGGGCATATTGACACCGATGACACCACACAGCACGATCATCGTCACATCCTCGCGCATAATGCACAGATCGCCCATGATATGGGGCATGGCACCGGCATACATGCCTCCTGACAACTGAAACAGGAAGGCAAACAGCACGTAGATCCACGGCTGTATTTTCTTAGGCACGAAGCCGTTCATCATCGGCATCGTGAAAGGTCCTGTAGGTATCGGTGGCATATTACTTCTTGTATTTTACCAACGTTTCCACATTAAGTCCGGCAAGAAGTTTCTTCAGGTCGGCGGCACTGTTCTTTCCTACGATAGCAATCCTCACCGGTACGCGCTGCTCCACCTTGACGAAGTTACCGGTAGCATTGTCTGCCGGAACCATGGAGTAAGCCGATCCCGTGGCAGGGCTGAACGACTCGACCACACCCTTATAGGTGACACCCGGAATGGCGTCAGCGGTGAACTCTACGGCATCGCCCACAGAGATATTCTTCAGCTGTGTCTCACGATAGTTGGCAATCACCCACACCTGGTCGTCATCCACAATGCGGGCAAGCATCTGGCCGGGCTGGACGAGCTGGCCGACATGGATGTCCTTACGTCCCATGACGCCATCGCAGGTAGCCACAATAACGGTATAGGAAAGATTCAGACGGGCGAGGTTGACAGCAGCCTCGGCAACGCTCACTCCCGCCGTGTTCTGACTCAGGCGGTGGGCCTGCTCATCCTTCACAAGCGATGTCGACCGGCGGCTGGCACTCGCCTGCTCGTAACGGGCCTTGGCTGCCTTGTAACGGGTCAGTGCATTGTCGTACTGCTGACGCGTGACGGCGTCTTTTTTCAGCAGGGTCGCATAGCGCTCATAGTCCTTACGTGCATTGTCCATATCGGCCTTGGCCTCCTCAATGCCTGCAGAAGCCACTCTGACATTGCTCGCCGTGGTGTTCATGCCGGCAGATATGGCTGAAGAGCCCGAACGGGTTCCCCGGTAGCTCGCCTCGGCCTGTGCCAGCTGGAGACGGTATTCGGCGTCCTCAATGATCACCAGCGTATCACCTTTCTTCACGTGCTGATACTCCTCAAAACGGATCTCCTTGATAAATCCCTGTACACGTGTGTTGATCGGGGTGATATGCCGCTGCACCTGAGCATCATCGGTATATTCCGTATGGGCAGGATGCGCAAAGCGGCTTACTACATATACGATCGCTGCAAGCAGCAGCAGCACAATTACCACATTATATATTCTTTTAATAAGTCTTCTGCTATTCATGTCTTTTATTATTATGTCGGTCGGCCGTCTGCCTGAAGAACGTTGCAGGAATAGGGGCCGTCCCATGTTCGTTTATTTATTACGGCAGGCTGTCTGTTAGATTTCTCCTGCGATGAATTTCATATTATAGTATGCGTATATCGTACCGATGCGCGCATTCACTTCCTCCAGCTCTGCATTGAGCTTGATATTGGAAGCGTCGATCATGTCAGTGATAAGCGCCATCTGGCTCATGTATCTGTCATTGACTACCCGATAGTTCTGAACTGCCAGTTCCACGCTCTTCATCTGCGTGCGCAACTCGACAAACGACTGCCGGTAGAGTGTGTAAGCCTGCTGCATCTGATTGTCGACCGTCTCTGCCGCCACGGCATGGCTCTGATTGCTTTCGATCAACTGGGCCTTTGCCTTACGCACCGTCTTGTTGCCTTTGAACAGCGAGCTGAGCGAATACTTGATGCCGATACCTACATACCAGATGTTAAAGTTGTTGTCCACCGGCGGCAGGTCATAGGTGAACGGGCCACTGAAGTTGTCGGCTGCGAACACCATCACCTTGGGCAGCAGCTCGCTCTTGGCCATGCGTACCTGTTGCTGCGCCATGTCAATGCCTAATCTGGACTGGCGCAACATTGGAGAGGAGAGGGCTGCCCGTCCTTGCCAGTCGGCCTCATTGGCATCATCGGGCACGATGACGACATCGGCTTTCAGGCCGAGCGTGTTGCACAACTGGTGGTTCAACACCCGGCGCTGATCCTGCACCTTGCGCAATCCCAGTTTCAACGACTCCATCTGCAACTCATAGCGCGTGACATCATTGCTCAAAGCCAGTCCCTCGTCAAACTTTGCCTTTATGTCGGCGATGAGCTTCTCTGTCAGCGCGATGTTCTTGTCATATACCGTCGCCGCATTCGTCAGCTTCACTAAATCAAGATACTGTCCTAACGCCATGAAACGCTGCTGGCTACGGCTCAGATCCACTCCGGCCGTGGCCTGCTCCTTACGCAGCTCGGCAAGGCGGATACCTGTATTGACCGCACCGCCGGCATAAACGACCTGCTGTGCCTCCAGCGCGAAGCTATTGCCGAGATGGGGCTGGCGGATGCCCTTCGCATGGCTGAAATCGCGGTCGGTCATCAGCACGTTGCCATTATAACTTACAGACAACGATGTATTGACATCCGGCAGCCTTTGGCTTTTAGCCTCTGACAGGGCCTGATGAGCCACATCGACGGCCGTCTTTTTAACCTGCAACGAGTTGCTTCCTGTCTCAACAAGAGAAAACAATTCGCCGATTGTCATCGCACGCTGAGCCTGTGACCATGCGTTGGTAGATGAAAGAAACAACGCACCGGACAAAACGGCATAAACAAATCTACTTTTCATCATCTCTTTATTACAAATATTCTATTAATCCTGATCCTATCTCAAACCGGATGCAAAAGTAAGACTATTTAACTATGTGATGATTTTAATTTTATCGCCAAAAATGGGAGTTTTCGGAACTATTATAGTGTTTTATCACTATTTATACCGATATTTGCAGCAGAAAACAGAATTAAGGACATTTCCCCAATTCATAAAAACAAAGAATAAAGACTCATGAAATGTGAAATACTTGCATCGGAAAAAGCACAATTGTGCATCACCTCCCTTCAAGAGTTGAAAGACGAATCCAATGTAATAGATTATGGAGCTATCATACTGTGCAAGGGCGGGACAGCCTCCATGCGCATTGACTTCAAGGACTGGTATCTGAAACAATATGCAGTAATAACACTGTTTCCCAACGATGTAGTAATGCTCCACGACGTGTCCGACGACTTTGAGGTAGAGATGCTGCGCTACGACAAGACCCTGCTCAGAGAGGCGAGCCTGCAACTTGAGCAGACCGTCTACTCACTGCTGCGCAAGGACAGATGCAGGACCGACAAGCAAGTAGTGACGCTCATCATAGAGAATATGTTCAGTCTGTTGAGACTCTATTTCATTCAAAAAGAGTGTATGTGCCTTGACCAGCTTGTACTCTATCAGCTCAAGGCATTTTTTCTCGGATTCTACGACTGGATGGTGCGCAACAGACACGAAGCTCCCGAGGACAACGGATCAAGACGCACCAACGAACTGTTCAATATGTTTATGGAAGATCTCGAACAGAACTACATGAAATCGCATACTGTGGCCTTCTATGCCGGCAGACTGAACATCACGTCCAAATATCTGAACAATATCGTAAGGCAAATGACAGGATACACGACAAAGGACATTATCGACCAATATGTCACCATGCAGATCAAACTGCAGCTGCGCACGGCCGACAAGAGCGTGAAGCAACTGGCATGGGACTTCAACTTCAGCGATGAGTCGTTCTTCTGCCGTTACTTCAAACTACATACAGGCTACACCCCTCAACAGTTCAGGAAAAACATCAAGCAACAATAGCCAAGCAACCAGACTGACGCTTATACATAACAGCCGTGTGTCAATGACTTCTCGCACATTGACACACGGCTGTTATGAGTCTTGCTTTCCTGACCTCACATCTTATCAGATGTATTCTTGCCTTACCGGCCGACTCGTCCGCGTCCGAAGGACAAGAACACATCCGATACTAGTCTTCCTAGTCATAGGATGTCATCCCGACAACTGATCAGACACCTTATAGGAAGCCGACGATCTTAAACTTGAATATTCCGTTCGAGAGGATCTTCTCATACACCACACCTCCGAATGCATAGCCGATCCCTCCATGCGGACGTCTCACTCTGACATAGCCGGAGGGCAAGCTCGGAACGATCATGCCTATTGAGGGCTTCACTAACACATACGTGCCGCCACGGTCACAATAATAGCGGCCATGAGAATAAATGTACGGTCTGTGTCCGTGATGTATGACTACACCTGCGGGACGATGTTTGTGAGGCCGTGGTCTGGGATGGTGCTTGGGAGGGCGCACGTCATGGTGCTTTTTTTTGTGATGCGGCTTCTTATGATGTTTCGGCTGAGGCTGGGTAATCTCAGGGGCCTCGGCCATGACAGTAGCATTTGCCGTGACACATGTCAGTGTCAGGAACATCAACAGCGACAATAGTTTTAATTTTCTCATAGTCTAACTCCTCTTTCGTTTATAGTTGCTCCTACGCCTGTCACGATGATTTGTACTGACGAGGATTAACTTGTTATTCTGATGCGAAGTTAGCCATTAATCCCGACACATGCCATTTGTTTTCCCTATATATGGTTAGGGATTTCCCTAATGACGGATTCCGCCATCCCGTCGTCCCCACTATCCTACCCTCTAGGCCATAAGACCGCCTCTCTGAGAGCACGCTGACGCCCTCTCGTCCGCTCTGTCGGAACCATACCAAAAAGGGCATCCCGCATGAATGCGGAATGCCCATGATGGAAAAAGGCTTCATAGCCTCTGAGAACAATCAATTGATTAGTCAAGCCACTTCACGTAGCAGAAGTCCTGACGGTGAGGCAGGTTCTTGTTCTTCGGGAACATACGTACCGCTGTACGGAACTGGCCGGCCTCGTCGAACTCTACATCTGCCTCGAAGGTATAGTTATTGCCTTCATGGCTCGTCATCTTAAACTCACGAACGCTGACGAGCTGACGATCGCCGGTGTTCTGCTGGTTCTTGATAGTCACTACCTCCAGTCCTACTGCATCGTCGAGACCCTGCTCGTCGATGACATACTTCAGGTGATAGTTCACACCTGTCTCGCCACCGTTCTGCAGCACGTCAGCCTCCTTGCTCACCACATGGATGCTGTCCCAACGCTCGGCTACGACTTCCTTCCAGAGAGCGATCTCCTTAGCCAGACGGTTGTCATTGGCAGAGAGCTTCTTGAAGCGGGCAGCCTCCTTGTTGTAGAACTTAGAATAGTAGTCGTCGAGCTGACGCTTCATCGTATAGTGGGGAGCGATGGTAGCGATAGAATTCTTGATCACCTTGATCCAATCCTCGCTATATGCCTTTCTGCCCTTGCGGTTGTAGTACAACGGGATGATCTCATTCTCCAGCAGAGAATAGATCGTGGCAGCGTCCAGTGCGTCCTGATAGGTCTGATTCTGATAGGTCTTCTCCTGAGGAAGAGCCCAACCGGCACCCTCACGATAACCTTCTACCCACCAACCGTCGAGCACGGAGAGGTTCACCACACCATTCATCTCAGCCTTCTCACCAGATGTACCGCTGGCCTCGAGAGGACGGGTAGGCGTGTTCATCCAGATATCCACACCGGATACCAGACGACGGGCAAGGCGCATGTCGTAGTCCTCGAGGAAGATGATCTTACCCAGGAACTCAGGACGCTGGCTGATCTCATAGATTCTCTTGATCAGGCCCTGACCGGCACCGTCGGCGGGGTGAGCCTTACCAGAGAAGAAGAAGAGTACGGGATGCTCAGGATCGTTAACGATCTTAGACAGACGGTCGAGATCGGTAAACAGCAGGTGAGCACGCTTATAAGTAGCAAAACGACGGCAGAAGCCGATCATCAGTGCGTTAGGATTGATGCGCTCGAGCAGAGAGACCACACGTGCGGGATCGCCCTGGTTACGGAGCCAGGTCTGTGTGAACTTCTCACGGATATATTTCACGAGCTTTTGCTTCAGACCCATACGAGTCTTCCAGATCTCCTCATCGGGCACATCATAGATGGCATGCCAGATCTGCTCATTGCTCTGATCGCTCATGAATGACGGATCGAAATACTTGTCATAGAGACGGCGCCATTCTGTAGCGGCCCATGTGGGGAAGTGTACGCCATTGGTCACATAGCCTACATGATTCTCCTCAGGGAAGTATCCTTTCCAGATAGGCGCGAACATCTTCTGGCTTACCCAACCGTGCAGACGGCTCACACCATTCACCTCCTGACAGGTGTTGCAGGCGAAGATCGACATGCAGAACTTCTCACCGTGATCATTGGGGTTCATACGGCCCATGCCGATGAACTCATCCCAGCTGATGCCCAGACGGGCAGGATAGCCACCCATGTACTTGCCGAAGAGTGCCTCGTCGAAATAGTCGTGGCCGGCAGGAACAGGAGTATGAACGGTATAGAGCGATGATGCACGGACAAGCTCCATTGCCTGATTGAATGTCAGGCCACCATCTACATAGTCGCAGAGACGCTGCAGATTGCAGAGAGCCGCATGACCCTCATTGCAGTGATAGATATCTTTCTTGATGCCCAGTCTCTTCAGAGTGAGCACGCCACCCATACCGAGCAGGATCTCCTGCTTCAGACGGTTCTCCCAGTCACCGCCATAGAGGCTGTGGGTGATCGGCTTGTCGAACTCAGAGTTCATCTCGTTATCTGTGTCGAGCAGATAGAGCTTGATACGGCCCACGTTCACCTGCCATACATACGCATGAACCTGATAGTTCATATAGGGCACGTCCACAACGATAGGATTGCCGTTCTCGTCCATCACGCGCTCGATAGGCAGAGAGTTGAAATTCTGAGCCTCATACTCTGCGATCTGCTGTCCGTCCATGCTCAGGCTCTGCTTGAAATAGCCATAGCGATAGAGGAAACCGACAGCACACATGTCAACGTTAGAGTCGCTGGCCTCCTTCAAATAGTCACCGGCCAGCATACCCAGACCACCAGAGTAGATCTTCAGCACCTGGTTCAGACCATACTCCATGCTGAAGTAAGCAACGGAAGGACGCGTTGCATCAGGTTTCACGTCCATATATTGACGGAACTGATCGTACACGTCATGTACGCGCTTCATGAGGGTCTTATCCTTCACGATAGCCTGTTTCCGATCATAACCGAGACGCTCAAGAAGCAATACAGGGCTCTGTCCTACCTTCTCATAAAGATCCTCGTCAAGGAGCTGGAACAGACGACGGGCGTCATGATTCCATGCCCACCACATATTGTGGGCAAGCTCATCGAGACACTTCAACTCCTCAGGAAGGCGTGACTTAATCGCCAGATCCTTCCACTGAGGGTCATTAGCATAATCAGCTTTAATTTTCATCGAGTCTTAATTATTTGGGTTTAAATAATTTTTATTATGCATTCTCTATTTCATAAAGAGCCAAGCTCTATAATTCTTTGAAGAATCACGATCAATTGTTACGGGTTAAGGCCTTGCGTAATGCGAAGTCGTAGGCTTGCTCGTAATATTTGATGAAGTGGCTCCATAATGCTTTCTGCGACAAGCGTTCTGCCCGCTTCCGCACCTTTGTCTTTTCAGAACAAGACAGTTGGTAATATCTTACGACACTATCACGGATCGCGTCACACACTTCATTATAATTATAATCCGTCCGGTGCACCACTGCCACACCGTCCTCGATCTCACTGACCGTGCCTTTCTCAGAATTGGCCCACAAGCCAAAACCGGCAAGATCTGTCGTGACGCACGGTACACTGAAAGCGATGGCCTCTAATGGCGTATATCCCCAAGGCTCATAGTAAGAGGGATAGATGCAGAGATCATTGCCCAGCAGAAGATCATAGAATGAGAGATTCATAATGCCATCATCGCCTAACAGATAAACAGGAACGAAGATGACCTTCACCTTATCTTCTGGACGATTAAGGTAGTTGAGGTAATGCAACATTCCCAATGTGCGGTCCTCGTTCATGTTATTCAGCCAATGGGTGAGGTAGGGCTGATCCAACGGAGTATCATATTCCTTACCGGTAGCTAGCCGTTCCTGCAGATCCTGTCGGGGACTGTTCACCCATCCTGGTACTTCTATGAAAGCAACGGCAGGACTCGTCACACGTGCGTCATTGCGCAGACGGTTCATCGACTCAATGAACACATCAAGTCCTTTGTTACGGAACTCGTAACGTCCGTTAGTAGAAATAATAAAGGTGTCGTCGTCAAAGTGTGCGCCGGTCAGGCAGTTAGCCACCTGCAGCAGACGCTTGCGGGCTGCCTTTCGTTTCTCTGTGAAAGTTGGTTCCGCAGGTACAAAAGAATTATCAAAGCCATTAGGCAACACCACATCTACCTTCTTGTCAAGAAGCTCCTCACATTCTGTAGCTGTGATCTCACTCACCGTAGTAAAGCAGTCAACATTCAGTGCAGTTTGTTTTTCTATGGAATGCTTGCTCTGCATATTGAGCTCGCCGGCCATCTGGTCACCATTGTAGTCTGAGAGATATTGATAAAGCGGCTTGTTGTTACCGGCAATGCTACGGCCGATACTCGTTGCATGAGTGGTGAAGACAGTAGCTATCTGTGGCAGATATTTACGGATATACAGCACTCCCAGTCCCGTCATCCACTCATTACCGTGATAAATGATCTTCTGCTCCGGCATCTTCTTGCCACGAGCTGTGGTCTTAGGTTCAAGATAGAAATGATAGAAACTTTCCACCACCTTGGCGGCGGCATAGGAGAACATGGAAGCTTCGTCATAGTCGCCATACGCATGAAGACTATCTACCTGAAAATCTTCCCATAGCTTGGCATAGATTTGGTCCTTCTTCGCAAAATAGGGCACGAAGTCTACCAAGATGGCAATAGGCTCGCCAGGTATCTTCCATCGGCCGATCTTCACATGAAGGTCTGTTGTGGTCGTCTGCTTTCTCCAATCCGAGAAAAGCATATCATCTTCTTTAAAGAAAGGACAAGCCTTGTCTTTCCAGCAATCAGGACCAATAAAGATAATATGGTCCCTCATCCTATCTTGTAAAGTTTTTGCGCGCGTAGAGAGCACTGTATAAATTCCCCCTACTTTATTGCAAACTTCCCAACTGGATTCAAAAATATAGTCGGGGAACAATCTTCCTTTAATCATAGACAATATTCTAATAGCGCAAAGTTAATATAAAAACTCTAAAAAACAAACAATCAGGGCAACAAAATTAAGAAGAAATATTGTTTTCTTGATATAAAAGAATATCTTTGCAGCAAAAGTAAATGGATTGAAAACCACACTAAACAAAGATCAATTCCTAAAGAAAGTTTAAAACAAAATAGATAAGAACATGAAAAAATGGATTATAGGTACTGCTCTGTTCATCGCCTCCACCTGCGCTTTCGCACAAAGTGCAGATACCCCGATCTCCTCTCCTGCCCCCCGGGAGGCCGCTGCGGACTCTACCACCTGGATCGGTACTATTTATAATAAAGAATACAACGTATATTTCCGGATCGACTTCTATCATCAGAACATCACCATACCCGGACAGAGTATCTTCGGAGAGATGCCGGGATACTTCGGCGACTATAATGACGGACGTAAATGGCTGATAACCAATGTTACCATAGACAAGCACGGTATCGCTCACCTGGCAATCACCAACGATTATGGCAGCGAAGACCTGGAAGCCACCATGGAAAAGGACAGTGATGGAAAATACATCTTTACACAAGGAAGCGGAAGCGACATGAAGATCGCAAGGAAGGGGAAATGGCAAAAACTACCGAAGAAAATGGAATTCATCAAGAAATAAATGAGAAGGCCGGCACGACGTGCCGGCCTTCTCGTTTTTATAGACAAGACAGCAGATCCCGCATGCTGCTACCCGTGATATATGCGGCTACCACCTTATTGAGTTAAGAATTCTGATAACGCTGTATCGATCATCACAGGCTCCTAAGAGAAAGCTATCGGGTCCGGTCAATAGCAGGAGGAAGCCGTCAGACAGAAAGGAAATCAGGTATGGCATGAAGATTTTCTTCCCTTCCTACAATCTCAAATAAATACGAAAAAAGTAGACAAAGTTCATGCAGTATCAAGGCTGACAAGGAATAGAAGGGGCAAAAATCACGCCCTTTCCGCTTGTCTAAACCCAAATCTATAAAAGGTTCGTGGCATCTATTGATGGTGCGTCCGGCTTATGCCAATGACCGTATCCATGAATATCCGGTTTTGCTGCCATCAGAATTGTAGGAAATATTGTTCTGACAATCGCTTAGAAGATAATAGACTCACTGGGATGTGCCCTTATATGCGGACAAACATTCCGTTTATCTGCATTTATGATGCATACCGTCGTCCCGTCAGGCGTTCTGTTGCCCCGCTACAGAGATATGCGGAAACACGCCCTGAGTCCCGGGATGATACATCTATATATTATAATAGGTATGCAACCCTGCGCGCATACGGAGAATCGGGTAGGAGGTAAATGCTAATCATAAAAGGCATTTGCCTCCTATTTTCACATTTACCGACCTCCCACACCACCGTACGTGCGGTTCCGCAT
>ERZ779981.670-NODE-670-length-15624-cov-3.26328_pt1 | contig 15624 bp, 16 predicted proteins | sample MGYA00511182_ERZ779981 | MGnify/ENA primary metagenome ERZ779981 (study PRJEB29588, sample SAMEA2149539) | human gut metagenome | biome: human gut; feature: human-associated habitat; material: faeces | place: Denmark | collected 2008/2010 ... | reverse complement strand
GTCAACTTAGTCAGGAATTAATCTTAAAACTGACAACTATTTTCAGTACACCTCACACCTGAAGAATCGGTCTCTCAAAACGCACTGACGTTTCATCTTAAACGCAAGGACGTTTCCATCCAAACGCACTTGCGTTTTGTCTTAAACGTCGAAGCGTTTTGATTCAAACGTAAGTGCGTTTTCCCTGAAATGTACTTGCGTTTTTATACAAACACAAAATAAATATAATCCGTATTATGTTTAATTATAAAAAAATAGATATACCTCCTATTAGGGAAAACGGAAAATTCTAAAAAGCACGGCGACAAATTAATAGACAGTAAAATTTAAAAACGAAAGAAGAATATAAACCATTGGAGCAAACAAACAATCAGGGCCAGATTCTAAAAAAGAATCCAGCCCTGCCAAAATTTAAAAAGAATCAGTTTATTTGATTACCAGAATCGGTGTATTGGAATGGAAAATCATCCTCCGTGCAATACTCGGATTAAACAACCGGGCAAAGATATTCCGCTTGTAATTGGACAGACACAGCACATCGATGCCTTTTTCCTTCACATAATTATCGAGATTGCTGAGCAGACTTTCTCCGCCCAGCATATCATAATCAATGGTCAATTGCGGATACTGTTTCTTAAAATATTCCTGAATGCCTACCAACTTGATTTCGTTCCATGTACGTTTCTGCGCATTATCACTCAAATGAATGAACGATACTTCAAAATGATAATCCTTAAAGGTAGTCACCAAAGAATCAAAAGCAATCAAGTCGCGCTGGTCAAAACTGGTAAAGAACGCAATCTTATGAATATCATCAAAATTCTTTTTTACGGCATTCTTCGGAATAGCATATACAAATACCGGACTACGGTCAATGATTTCCGCTGTCACACTGCCTATCAGGTCCATTTCCTTTTCTCCCTTTCCACGGGTTCCCATAATGATGATAAGCGGCCTTTCTTCGCGTGCATAATGCAAGATTTCCTCCTCCGGTACCCCTTCCTTCAGCACGCAAGTATATTTCACGTCGGGCAACTCTCCTTTCGCAATACGGTCCTTAATACTGCCGGTGAGCTTGTTCAGCTGCTCGTGAATGTTGTCGAGCATACTCTTGATACCCAGTTCATGTTCCATAGGCAGCCCGTAACTCTCCGTAGCATATTGGAGACTCGGCATATACACCGGACTGAAATACACATGCATCAATACCACTTCGGCCTGAATTTTGGACGCAAAGTTGAAACCAAACTCACACGCCGCCATTGAATAGTCGGAAAAGTCTACCGGCACCAAAATCTGCTTGCTGTGATTTTCTTTTGGTTTTTCCTCATTAATCACATCATCGGCCAGCCATGCAGAACTTTCAATGATTTTCAATGCCCTGGGCAAATCGCTTTCACGAATACGGATTCTCACCCCTGAAGAAATGACGGGTTGAATCAGATTGACATTGTGGATGCATGCCTCAATTCCTTCATTTTCAAGCACATTCTTAAGAATCTGGGCTTTAGAATAAGTAAGAATGGCCAGTGTTACAAGTTTTTCTTCCATGGCTTCTGCATTTTAAGGTTAATATCTGACAACAAGGGCTGCAACCGGAACGGACACTCTCCCACTCCTTGTTACAGCCCTTATCTTATTTCTTTCTTAAGCGCGTTGTTCTTCTTTCAGAATGGCTATCGCCTTATCGAGCACCGTCGTATCGTCCAGCATCACCAATCCGCCGTCAGGCCCCGGCTCCAAATGAATACCTACACTTTTCCCATCCTTGAAATTGTGTCCTCCAAAGAAATTGCGCACCGTTTCCACACTGAGGTTCAGTTCATCGGCAATACGATGCATGCTGCCTGAGGGCAATGAGTCTTTGATTTTACGGAGTTCGTTAAAAGTTATTGTTCTGTTCATAGTAGTCAAAATTAAGTGTTAGACAAATTGTTTTTTATTATCGATTTAAATATAGCAAAAGATTGTGACAGCGCAAACTTTCAATTTGTTTTTTTTTGAAAATATCTTCCTTCCGGGTTAAAAATGCAGACTTTTTGCCACCATCATCCCCTTAATGACCGCATAAAGATAAGTCAAAATAAGTATGACATGAAGCATAGACACATCGTCTATCGTATATCCACTACGAGTATACTGGGTAGAAATGTATTGCGGACTATCGAAGAAGCGCCGGCAAATATAGGCATACAGCAAATACAACAGCCCACCGACAGCCAGTCCGACCAAGGCTCCGCACAAAATATCACCAGGATAATGTACTCCCAAATAAATGCGAGAATAAGAAGGTATCAATGCCCAAATAAACATCATACACGTAAAAGGCAGATAACGCACCAGCAACGACACGAACATGGCCACGGCAAAGGTATTGGCTGCATGACTGGAAATAAAGCCGTACAAGCCGCCCCGGTAACCGTTGACTGTCTGCACCATATACATCAGTTCCGGATCTTGCGTGGGCCGGAAACGCATGAAATAAGGCTTACAGAGTCCGGAAGCCAGCTGGTCGGCCACCAATACGCAAAGTCCTACCATCAGCGTGATGACAATGCCCTGCTGAATCCGGTTATTCTTAAAGATGACATACAGCAACACCACCATGGCCGCAATCCATGTGCGGGTGTCGGTCACCGTCCACATGAATCCGTCCCAAAACAAGGAATCACTTCCGTTCAACGAAAGCAGCAATGCCTTGTCGGCCTCGATGAGTTGCTGTATGTCTGCCATTTTTCAATAATTGAATTAAATAATTTCTATCGCCTCCGTCTTCACCCAACCTTTGTTGCCGTCTTCCAGGCGGATTTCTTTCCAGCCTTTCATGGAATTGTCTTCAATGAAGACTTTCGTTCCTTCGTGAAGCACAAACAGGTCAGTACCGCTTTCATTCGGCGTGCTCTTGACGTTGATGGTCGGTTCCATTACAATGGCACCTGTCCGGTTTACAAGTTCAGCTTTCTGCTCGCTGGCAAAGACATTGGCCAAGATTGTCAGCACCAGGAACACCACTCCTCCGATGAATCCGGTCTTCTTAATCCAAAGACGATTGCCGAAGATATAGAAAGAAACTCCAATCAGCAAAAGAATGAAGGAGAAAATTCCTACATAACCCCAGCTTTTCTCGCTCATCAGGTTGACCAGCGACTTATACCAAGTGACGATAAACACCTCTGCTGTCGGCGTAATGTTGTCCACCGTCTTGCTCCGGGCCATATCCAGGTTAAAGCGGATATCGGCATCTCCCGGGCTCAGCAAAAGTGCCCGCTCGTAGTTGAGCACTGCCTTGGGCGTGTTCTTCATCTTGAAGTAGGCATTACCCAGATTATAATAGATATCGGCCGACTCGCCCTGCGTCTGCAAGATTTGCTCGTACATAGCAGCGGCTTCACTGAACTTCTCCTTCTGATATGCCTGGTCAGCTTCTGCCTTCGTAGGAGCTGCCATCGCAAACTGGATGCACCCAATCAGTCCTATCAATAGTAAAGACAATTTCTTCATATTTAGTTGCTCTCCTATCCGTTTTAATGTTTGATACTGTTTTCCATTTTGCTGATCACTTCCACGGAAGCGGAATAAACCTTATCCATGGCCTCGTTCTCATCACCCGGCGCATAGCGTGCGTATTCACATTCATTGAGCACCCCAATGAACTCGGCAATCAAAGCCTCCTCTACGCCGTAATTGGTCAGTTCAGCTTCGATGTTGTCCTTTGAAAGCTGTGATACCGGAATACTGAGCTTGTCGCTGATGTATCCCCACAACGCCTTCAGCACTTCATCATAGAACTCGTTCTTCTTATTTTCGGCCAATAGCTTGCCAGCCAGTTTCATACGGCGAGTAGCCACCTTGTTGGCCTTCTTGGTCTTCATCTTGGCCACGTTGGCATTGTCGAGAGCCTTCTGGCGATAAATTACCGCAAAGACGATGAACAGCAGCAACGGAATCAGATAGCACAAATAATAACCTACGCTGCCGAAGAAGAATTCGCCTTTCGGACGAAGGGTCGTATTGCCCAACTTGATGAAGCGGACATCCTTGCCCAGCATCTTCACGTTCTCCTTGTTGGTGAAATCCGCAATCACCTGATCAGCATTGCCTTGTCCCTTTGCCACTTTCAGGTTGTATGCCTCTGTCTTGAGCGTCTTATAGCTGTTGCTCTTCAGGTCGAAATATGTGAATTCCACTGCCGGAACGGTAAAGTTACCGGCATGGCGCGGAATAGCCAGATATTCAAAGGTCTTTGTACCCGTCAGTCCGCTGTTGGTCAGCTTGTAATTGTCGGTCACTTTCGGGTCGTACACCTCAAAGTCCTGCGGGAACTTGATGTCGGGCGTACTGATCAGTTTCATGTTACCCGTACCCGTCAGGGTCAGCTTGATGGTTACGGCATCGTTGGTCTTCACGTCGGTAGCGTTGATAGACGAAGCCAGCTTGAAGTCACCCACCGCGCCCGAGAATCCGGCAGGCTTGGCCGGAAGCGGCTGCACGTTAATGACCAACTTGGGAGTAGTGATTTTCTTTTTCACCTCCACGTATCCTCCGCCATTGAAGAACGCATCAAACGGATCGTCGGAAGCTGTCTGCTGGGCAATCACCCCGTCGAATGTAATGGAGGGAATCTCCAGTTTGCCAGTCTGCTGCGGGAACAGTACATACTGGCTCCACACCGTCGTATTGTAATTCCGTCCCTTATAATGTTCCAGCGTGAAGGTCTTCTGCTGCGGCAATTCCACTTCCTGAGTATGGAAACCCTTCAAATCGGGCATCTTACCATACAACTGGCGAAGGTTCACCACTGTATATACTTTGTAAGTCAACAGAATGGCTTCCTGTTCGTGTACGGTCGTCTTGCTGGCCGTAGCCGTGATAAACAAATCATTAGACGTAATCCGGCTTCCTGCCACCTGACTCCGAGAAGAACTACCCCCTCCGCTATTTCCACCTTTTGAAGCCTGATCCTGTGGAAGCACTTTAATAGTCAAGGCATTGGAAAACACCTTCTTGCCATCAACCTCTACACTGGCCGACGGAATGGTATACGTACCTGGATTTCCAGCCATCAGAATATAGGTAAACGCCGTCGAACTGCTCGACGTACGTTTTCCGTTGATAATCTGAATACTGCTCTGCTGAGAACGGCTCGGTCCCATCAGCACATCGAAGCCCTTGATGGATGGAGCCCGGAAATCCTTGATATCTTGCGAATTGACCGTGAAAACCAGACGTACCTGGTCACCACTGACCACCACGCCGGCAGCTTCCGCCACAAACCGTACGTTGTCGGCCTTCACCTGTCCTACGGCAAGTATCGTAAAAAGTAAGAATATTATCTTTCGCATTCTTCTTTGATTTATAATTATTCGTTTGTTCTTCATCTCTGCTGGCTTACCAGTCTTTCTCCAGTTTGCGGCCCCGCACCTGAATCTGCTTCTTCACCTTGTCCTGTACGTTCTTTTCGTCCTGCATGGCGGCGTTGAGCAACTGTTCGGCATTCTCTTTCGACATCTGGTTCTGATTCTGCTGCGGTTGCTGCGGATTCTGTTGGTCCTTCTTGTTCTGTTCCTGCTGGTCCTTGTTCTGCTGTTTGTCGTCCTGCTTCTGGTCCTGCTTGTTCTGTTTCTGGTCCTGATTCTGCTGGTTCTGCTGCTGGTCTTTCAGCTGCTTCTGTGCCAGTGCCAGGTTGTAGCGGGTTTCATTGTCCTTCGGATTATTACGCAGGGATTCCTTATAGGCTTCGATACACTGCGGCAACTGCTTGGACGACTGCAGGATGACGCCCATGTTATGGTAAATCTGCGCCAGCTTCATCTTGTCCTTTTCAATCTTTGAAGCAGCGGTAAACTGTTCCATGGCCTCCTTCCCCTTCTGCTGCATCAGCAACGCATTGCCCAGGTTGTACATGGCATCGGCCGACTTGGGATTCAGTTCCAGTGCCTTCCGGTAGTCCACTTCTGCCTTGACAAACAAACTGTCCTTGTAGAGTTTGTTGCCGCTCCGCAGATAATCACGGTCTGTTTTCTGTGCATAACCCGCCACAGCAGTCATGGCCAGGCACATACACAGCATATATCCTTTCACTTTCATCTCCAATTTCATTTAAAGAGTTTCACATTCTTGAAAAGCGGATTCTTGCGGTTCAGAATCATCAGGTCGGCAGCCAACAACAAGATGGCCAGCCAGGCCAGTACCTGGAACTGCTCGTCGAATTCCGTAAAAACCTGCGTCTCCACGTCCGCCTTTGCCAGTTTGTTGATTTCCGCGTTCAAGGCTCTCTCCGCATTGTTGGTGTTGTCCACCCGCACATAAATGCCGTTTCCCGCCTTGGCGATTTCCTGACACATCTGTTCGTTCAAACGGGTCACAATCACATTACCGTCCTTGTCACGGCGGAACTCATTGCTGCCTTCCATTGGAATGGGCGATCCGTCGGGTGAACCGACTCCTAACACAAACACGCGGATTCCTTTCTTAGCAGCTGCCTGTGCGGCTTCTATCGCTCCTCCTTCGTGGTTTTCTCCATCCGTAATCAGCACGATGGCTCTTCCTACGCCTTCATTCGGCGTGAAACTTTTCATGGCCAAATCGATGGCCCCGCCGATATCCGTACCCTGCGTGGTAATCAACGACGGAGAGATAGTTTCCAGGAACATCTTGGCCGATACATAGTCGCTCGTAATCGGGAGTTGTGTAAAGGCCTGACCGGCAAACACAATCATGGCCACCTTGTCGTTGTTGAACGTTTCCACCAAACGAGAAATCAGTTTCTTCGACTTCTCCAGACGGCTGGGAGTGACATCCTGTGCCAACATGGAGTTGGAAATATCCAGTGCCACTACGGTTTCTACACCTTGCCGTTTCACCGTCTCCATCTTGGAACCGAACTGCGGACGGGCCAGCATGAAAATCACCATGGCCAGCGCGGCAAAAGTCAGCCAGAACTTGACATCGGGACGATATTTGGACACATCCGGCATCAAGTGTGCCAGCAGTTCCGGACTACCGTATTCGCGCAAGCGCTTGCGGCGGCGATAGTTCGTATAGAAATAGAACACAGCCAGCAAGGGCAGCACAATCAGTAAATATAAATATTGAGGTTCTCCAAATCGAAACATGGCTTCTTCTTTTGAGGTATTTTCTTTAATACTGTATTCCGCAACAGGATTTCAAGCAGGATGCTCAGGAACGCAATCAGGGCAAATACCTGATAAGCCTCTTCGCGCTTGCTGAATTCCTTCACGTTCAGTTTCGTCTTCTCCAGTTTGTCAATCTCGCGGTATACTTCTTTCAGCTTGGTATTGCTGGTAGCCCGGAAATAGTTTCCGTTGGTAGTACCCGCAATCTGACTCATGGTCTGTTCGTCGATTTCTACCGGCATCTGCACATACTGCACACCCGCATAGGTCTGCATCGGATAAGGAGCCGTTCCGTTGGTTCCTACACCGATGGTGTACACGCGGATACCAAACTGCTTGGCAATCTCGGCCGCCGTCAGCGGAGAGATGTCTCCCCGGTTGTTCACACCATCCGTCAGCAGGATAATCACCTTCGACTTGGCCTTGCTGTCTTTCAGACGGCTCACTGCGTTGGCCAGTCCCATACCCAGTGCCGTACCGTCTTCAATCATTCCGCGCTGCACCATGTCACAGCCCACACTCTGGAACAAGTTCAGCAACACCCCGTGGTCGACCGTCAGCGGACACTGCGTGAAAGCCTCTCCCGCAAAGACAGTCAGACCGATGTTGTCGTTCGGACGTCCGTTGATGAACTCCGCTGCCACCTGCTTGGCCGCCTCGATACGGTTCGGCTTCAAGTCCTCTGCCAGCATACTGGTCGATACGTCGACCGCCAGCATGATGTCGATACCTTCAATCTCCGTATTCTGCCAGTTATCCGTAGTCTGCGGGCGTGCCAGCACCAGCACAATCATCACAAACGTCAAGATACGGAGCACGAACGGTGCATGCAGCAAATACACCTTCCAACTGCGCGGAGCCTGCATGTACATCCGTGTGGTAGATACCTGCATGGTCGGTTCCGTTTTCTTGCGGCGCATCACGTACCACACAATATACGGAATCAGCAGCAACAGCAGGAACAGATATTCTATATTCGCAAAAATCATAGTCTCAACTCATTTTAAAATTAAAAAAAGAGGTCGATGAGGTGACGCACAGACAGATACAAAGCAATCAATGCGGCAATGCCCGTAATGGCAATGCTGCAGAGCAGTACAATCCGTCCCTGTTTGGAACGTTTTTCCTCCACCTTGATTTCCGTCGGCTCCTTCTTGGCATTCGGATCTTCCTCTATCTTGGTCTGGTTGATGAAATCCACGGCATTCACCAAGTTCATGTCGTTCTCGTTCATCAGCGGCGCATATTTGGCAAACTTCACCAGGTCAGCCGTTTCAAACATCGCCTTCAGGTCACGGATGGAATCCTTGTCCTTTTCCTCCAGCAAGCGTTCGATGATTTCCGAAGAAGTCATCTCCATGGCATTGAAGCCGAAACGCTCCTTTATATATACACGAATCACATCAGTCAGTTCCGTGTAATATGCTTTCGGATCCTCACGTTTGGCAGCCTTGTCGGCCTTGATGGTCTCAATCTTCTTCATGGCAGCCAGATGAGGAGGCAACTTCGGTTCTATCTTGATAATCTTGATAATCGGCTTGTTGTCGCGATAGCGGATGACAAAGAAGACGGTCACCACTCCCAATGCGATGAACAACAGGATGGAATACACCAACGGTGCCAGGTCATCCCAAGTGAGAGGTACCTCCTGAATGGTTTTCGGACCAAAGAACTGGTCGGGATGCAACGTATCCACCGGAATGGAATACACCTTCAGGGCCAGCGCCTTGGAACGGTAGGCCTTGTCATTGACCAGTACTTCAAACGGCGGCAGGTAATACAAAGCCGAGTCGAAAGAAGTCACCGTATATTCCTGTGAAATCAGCCAGCGCTTGTTGTCGTTGAGCAGTTGGGTATCCGGTTTAGCCACATCCAAAATCTCCACTCCCCTGACCAGTGTGTCACGAAGCAGCGGCAACCTCAGTTTCTGGTTGGCATCCATGCTGACCTGCAATTTAATCTTGGCCTGCTCTCCAATCAGTAACTGAAGGGAGTCGATAGTCGCTTCCACCGTCACCGACTGGGCTTTCAGTCCGGATACTCCGCACAAAATCAGCACCACGCAGCAACATGCCTTCATCATTTTCGTACAATATAATAAAAAATGTCTCATGTCAACTGTCAGTTTCGTTTAGCAAATAAATTCAACAACGCCTTCACATAATCCTGGTCCGTACGGACAGACACAGAATCCACATTACTGTGCGTGAAGGTTTCGTTCAGCTTCTGCTGTCTTTCCTTCCACCAGGCGTGGTGTGCATTCCGCAGCGCCTTGGAAGAAGTGTCAATCCACTGTTCATGACCGGTTTCCGCATCACGTACCAGCATCAGGCCCACATCGGGAAGCTCTTCCAGCCGGCGGTCGTACACCTGTACCGCCACCACATCGTGCTTCCGGTTGGCAATGGTCAACGCATTCTGGAAGTCCCGGTCGTCGATAAAATCGCTGAGGATGAACGCCGTACAGCGTTTCTTCAACACATTCGTCAGGTACTCGATGGCACACTGCAGATTGGTCCGTTGGCTTTCGGGCTTGAAATCAAGCAGCTCACGGATAATATACAAGATGTGCTTGCGTCCTTTCTTGGGAGGGATAAATTTCTCAATCCGGTCGGAAAAGAAAATCACACCAATCTTATCGTTATTCTGGATGGCAGAAAAAGCAAGCGTGGCGGCAATCTCCGTCACCATATCCTTCTTCAGCTGCTTGATGGTACCGAAATCCAGACTGTTGGACACGTCCACCAGCAACATGACCGTCAGTTCACGTTCCTCCTCAAAGACTTTCACGAATGGTTTGTCGAAGCGAGCGGTCACATTCCAGTCTATATCGCGCACGTCATCCCCAAACTGATATTCCCGGACTTCGGAGAACGCCATACCCCGACCCTTGAAGGCCGAATGATACTGGCCGGCAAAAATATTGCTTGAAAGTCCCCTCGTCTTGATTTCAATCTGACGGACACGCTTTAAAAGTTCACTTGTCTCCATTCCTTTAGTATTTGACCGTGCCCCTGCGGAATCGACCGAGGAACACGGTTGAATCGTTTATAATCTATGCAGCCTTTCCGCTGCGGATAAATGCCGACGGGAACACTTTCCTTCCCGTCTGCCCCATTATCAAGCGGCGGGCATCAGGGCACTTCTACCTTGTTCAAGATCTTGCTGACGATTTCGTCGGAAGTCACATTGGTAGCTTCTGCCTCGTAAGTCAGTCCGATACGGTGACGGAGCACGTCGTGTGCCACGGCACGCACATCTTCCGGAATCACATATCCACGACGCTTGATGAAGGCATAGCTGCGGGCAGCCAGTGCCAAGTTGATAGACGCACGAGGTGAACCACCGAAGCCTATCAGGCCCTTCAAGTCTTTCAAATCATATTTTTCCGGATAACGGGTAGCAAACACGATGTCGGCAATATATTGTTCAATTTTTTCATCGAGATATACCTGGCGAACCACTTCACGGGCTGCAATGATGTCTTCAGCCTTCAGAATCGGACGGATTTCCACACGTTCGCCGGAGATGTTCTGACGGACAATCTTCTTTTCCTCTTCCAACTTCGGATAATCGATGATAACCTTCAGCATGAAACGGTCCACCTGTGCTTCCGGCAGCGGATAGGTACCTTCCTGTTCAATCGGGTTCTGTGTTGCCATTACCAAGAAAGGTTTCGGTAAAGCGAACGTCTGCTTGCCCAGTGTCACCTGACGTTCCTGCATGGCCTCGAGCAAAGCACTCTGTACTTTTGCCGGGGCACGGTTAATTTCATCGGCCAATACGAAATTAGCGAAGATAGGTCCCTTGTTGGCGATGAACTGTTCATCCTTCTGACTGTAAATCATGGTACCGATGATATCGGCCGGCAGCAAATCAGGAGTAAACTGCACACGACTGTATTTGGAGTCTATCAATGAGGCAAGAGTCTTAATCGCCAATGTTTTTGCCAACCCCGGCACACCTTCCAGCAAAATATGTCCATCGGAAAGCAACCCGATCAACAAAGATTCAATAAGGTGTTTTTGACCTACGATTACCTGATTCATTCCTTCCATCAGGTTGGTTACGAATGCGCTCTGGCGTTCGATACGTTCGTTTAATTCACGAATGTCAATAGCTTCAGCCATAATTTTCTTCTATTTTAGTTCCTATTTCTTTCATTAAAAAAAGTCCTTTTTACATAGATACCTAAAAGAACACCCCAAAATTACGGCATTCCATTAACAGGCACAATAAATTTTGATAAAAAAATATAGACTGTTTTCCCCTTTTAAGGCTTATTGAACTAAAGAAGATTAAAAAGGCCCTGTTTCGATTGAAACAAGACCATTCTCTATTTTTTAGGAGTCAGTTGTGGAATCTGGATAGTAGTACCCACTGGCACATTGTCCGGATTCTTGATGATAGACTTATTATGCTTTACTAAATAAGGCCACAATTTCTTGTTGCCATAGAATTTCAGAGCCACCCGTACCAAGCTTTCTCCGGGACGGAGTGTGTAAGATGCCTGCGTACCTGTAATCTGGTATTCCACCGTGTCGGCCAAAGTTTCCCGCTTTACCGGTACCACGGCCGTCGTTTCATTTTTTCCCGTTTGGACAGGAGTTGCGGTCACCACCTTCTGCTCTTGCTTTACCGTATCCGGACGCTGCCCTCTCTGTATCTGGGATGAATCCACTTTCACCGTCAAAGTATCTGCTACTTTGGAAGAATCTGGCACGACAGGAGCCACTTTCTGCTGCTGTTTCTGCTGCATCAAGTACTCCACCACTTCTTCCGGTACATATCGCCGCCCAGAAGTCAACGCCCAGGTAATCAATCCTCCTATAAAGATACCGACCAACAGGATTGAAGCAATCATACACCACGGAATGTGTCGTTCCTTGTCTCTTTCCGGTACAGCCGCATCAGCTTCTGGAATGTTCATTTCCTGCACAAGCGTTTCTGTATCCGCTGCTTCCGTCGGCTCTTCTTTCTCTTCCACCGACGGATCTGCGGCTACTTCCAGACACGATGCCTCCGGCTGCTGTTCGAAGGAAGAAGAAACCACATCAGTTTCTGTCGTATCTGTATCAGACTCCGATTCTTCTTCTGCCCCCTCCGGCAATACACCTTCTTCCGGGAGGTCGGCAAAATGCACCTCATCTTTGAGCAGCACCGACTGGAAATGTGCAAAAGGTTTGTTGATCAGGTCTCGCAACCCTGCCTCCGGAATGAACGATACACGGGTATGTCCCTTGATTTCAATGGCTTCTCCCGTGTTTACATCCACACTTTTCCGAGCCTCTATATTGATAAGTTTAAAGGTACCTAACCCTTTCACCTTTACATACTTGTCGCGTGTCAAGGCTTCCTCAATCAAAGAGAGGAACTCCTTCACAAACAGTTCCGCATCTGCCTCATTCAACTGGCATTTCTGCGCAAACAATTCCACAAGTTCTTGTAAGGTTATTTTCTCATTCATCAGTTGACACGTTTTTAAACTTTTCTTTCAGAGCTGCGCTCGGCTTGAAGGCCAGCGTCAATTTGGGAGGTACCAGAAAACGTTGACGAGTGACAGGATTCACAGAGATACGCTCCATCTTCTTCTTTACCTCAAACGCGCCGAAACCTTGCAGACTGACCGTCTTGTCGTCCTGCAAAGCCTGCGACATACATTCGGCAAACGAAGCGACCAAAGAAGCCGTCTCCTTCCCCGGCCTGTTCACACGGCGGGAAAGCTCCTCTATGAATTCCTTATTTGTCATTGGATTATTTTACAATTCTTGCGTACAAATCAAAATCATCTGCATCATACACCTTCACCCGATGGAAAGTACCGGTCTTCAGCCGGTGTTCACCTGCTTCAATCAGAACTTCCGGATCTACTTCCGGTGAATCAAACTGCGTACGGCCGATGTAATAGTCACCTTCTTTCCGGTCGATGATGACCTTAAACTCCTGTCCGATTTTCTGGTGCGCCAGTTCGGCCGAAATTTCCTGCTGCAACGCCATCAGTTCATCCAAACGCCGCAACTTTACTTCCTGAGGTATCTCATCTTTGTAATGCTTGGCTGAATAGGTCCCTTCCTCTTCCGAATAAGCGAATGCGCCCATACGTTCAAAACGAGCCTTGCGCACAAATTCCTTCAGTTCTTCAAAGTCCTGCTCTGTTTCTCCGGGATGTCCCACCATCAGTGTGGTACGCAAATGAATACCCGGTACCTCCTGACGGAACTTCTCAATCAGACGGTATGTTTCTTCCTTAGTCACATGACGGCGCATCTTCTCCAGCATATTGTCGCTGATGTGCTGCAAGGCAATGTCCATGTACTTGCACACATTGTCATTTTCCCGCATCACACGGAACAAGTCTTCCGGGAAGTGAGCCGGATAAGCATAATGCAGACGAATCCATTCCACGCCCGGGATATGCGCCATCTGCTCAATCAGCTCCGGCAACATCTGTTTCTTATACAAATCTACACCGTAATACGTCAGTTCCTGCGCAATAACCTGGAATTCCTTCACCCCTTCCGACACCAACAGACGCACCTCGTCCAGAATTTCTTCCATCGGACGGGACACATGTTTTCCGGTAATGATAGGAATGGCACAATACGCACACTTGCGGTCGCAGCCTTCCGAAATCTTCAGGTAAGCATAATGCTTGGGGGTAGTCAAATGACGTTCAATGGCAAATTCAGAATGATATGCCTTGCCCAAATCGGCCAGCAACTCATTCCAGTTGAACTTCCCATAAAACTTGTCCACCTGCGGAATCTCCATCTGCAAATCCTTCAGATAACGTTCCGACAGACAGCCCATCACATAGAGCTTCTTCAGCCGGCCTTCTTCCTTGGCCTGACAGAACTCCAGCATCATGTTGATAGACTCTTCCTTGGCATCGCCAATAAAACCGCACGTATTGATGACGGCTATTTCTCCCTGAGGGTGGGCACTGTCGTGCGTCACTTTGTATCCGTTGGCTTCCAGCTGTTTCATCAGCTTTTCAGAATCCACCAGATTCTTTGAGCACCCTAATGTAATAATATCAATTGTATTCTTTCTCATTTCTCTGTGGTTGAGCCAAACAACGAATCCACGAATTCCCGACGACGGAAGACCTGAAGATCTTCAATTCCTTCTCCCAGCCCGATATATTTTACCGGAATCTTAAACTGGTCGGAAATACCGATGACCACGCCACCCTTGGCGGTTCCGTCAAGCTTGGTAATGGCCATTGCAGTTACTTCCGTAGCCAGCGTGAACTGTTTGGCTTGTTCAAACGCATTCTGTCCGGTAGAACCGTCGAGCACCAGCAACACCTCATGCGGCGCATCGGGAACCACCTTCTTCATCACGTTCTTGATTTTGGTCAGCTCGTTCATCAAGCCGATTTTATTGTGCAGACGACCTGCCGTATCAATAATGACCACATCCGCATTATTAGCCTTGGCCGAACTCAGCGTGTCGAAAGCCACCGAAGCCGGATCGGCCCCCATTTTCTGCTTAATGACTGGTACACCTACCCGTTCGCCCCAAATGTCCAACTGCTCCACGGCGGCTGCACGGAACGTGTCGGCTGCGCCCAAATAGACTTTCTTTCCTGCTTTTTTGAACTGATAAGCCAGTTTCCCGATGGTTGTAGTCTTTCCCACTCCGTTCACACCCACTACCATGATGACATACGGAGTCTTACCTTGTGGCACGTCAAAATCTGCCGTATCCACCGTATTGTTTTCCATCAGCAGTGCCGCGATTTCTTCCCGAAGAATATTATTCAGTTCCTGGGTATTTACATACTTGTCTTTCGACACCCTGGCTTCAATGCGCTTGATAATATTCAGCGTAGTTTCCACTCCTACATCAGACGTAATGAGCACTTCCTCCAGATTGTCCAACACCTCGTCGTCTACCTTCGACTTTCCAGCTACTGCACGTGCAATCTTGCTGAATACACTTTCTTTGGTTTTAGACAATCCTTTGTCTAACGTCTCTTTTTTTTCCTTTGAGAAAAAACTAAAAAATCCCATACAACATAACTTTTATCAGTTTCTGACACAAAGATAAAACTATTATAGTTTACACACAAAAAAAAGTTCCTTTCATATTGAAATGAAAGGAACTTTTATTTAGCATTTTATAATTGACTCGCTAAATTATTTCTTGAAGAAGTCCTGAACTTTATCGTTAGGAACCATCTGTTCGTCAAAAACGTAAGCACCTGTTTTCGGAGACTTAACCATTTTGATAACCTTAGTATAAGAACGGCCTTCTTTACCTGTCTGAAGGGTTGCGACTGTTTTCTTTGCCATGGTCTGTTATTATTTAATTTCTTTATGAACTGTTACTCTTTTCAAAATAGGATTGTACTTCTTCAGTTCCAATCTTTCAGTGGTATTTTTTCTGTTCTTTGTTGTAATATAACGAGAAGTTCCCGGCATACCACTATCCTTCATTTCTGTGCATTCAAGGATTACCTGTACTCTATTACCTTTAGCTT
>ERZ779981.656-NODE-656-length-15902-cov-17.019_pt1 | contig 15902 bp, 10 predicted proteins | sample MGYA00511182_ERZ779981 | MGnify/ENA primary metagenome ERZ779981 (study PRJEB29588, sample SAMEA2149539) | human gut metagenome | biome: human gut; feature: human-associated habitat; material: faeces | place: Denmark | collected 2008/2010 ... | reverse complement strand
GACGTGGCCGTGATAGCCGTGCCGTCGTATGGCGGACGCGTGCCTGCACCGGCAGCTGAGCGCATAACGCAGATAAGCGGCAACGGCGTAAGGGCCGTAATAGTATGCGTATACGGCAACCGTGCCTATGAGGACACGCTGGCCGAACTGCAAGACTGCGCCATAAAGGCAGGATTCAGCGTAGTGGCGGCCGTGGCAGCCATAGCCGAGCACTCGATAGCTCACCGATATGCCGCCAACCGCCCCGACCGGGACGATTATACAGCACTTGACAAATTTGCCGAAAAGATAGCAGCCAAACTTAGCCGAAACGACCTCGCCACGCCTGCAATACCCGGTAACAGACCGTATAAGAAGGCCGGAAGCGTAGGCTTTGTGCCCCGCCCCACAGCCCAATGCACAAGCTGCGGCCTGTGTGCCTCAAGATGTCCTGTAGGAGCAATAAGCACGGACAACCCAGCAAAGGTAGACAAGAAGGCCTGCATATCATGCATGCGCTGCGTCGCCGTATGTCCACACGGCGCAAGGAAGGTGAACAGGCTGCTAATAGCCGTGGCCAACATTATGCTAAAGAAGGCATGCTCAACAAGAAAAGAATGTGAGCTGTATCTCTGACATATTTGCCATGCGCATGGTAGCGCAAGAAGAATGTAATGATTGAATATGGCATATTTTATGCCATATTTCATCTTTTGGGAATCTTATCCAAATCTATTTTTCCTTTTATATTGATTGAAATCTGTGGCTTAATATCAATATCAGGAAGACTATCGGCATAATCTATTAATTTATCTTCCAACGGATAACCATTCTTCACATACTCAACATATTGTGACAACAATCCGTGGAACTTTGAATAATAAAATGATTTCAACGGCCGTATTTTTTCCAAAATTTGTCGTGAATGTTCTGATATCTCAGACAATCCTGTATGTCTGTGATTGGTATTTCGACACTGATACAACTCCGAAAGCAAACTGCATATTTCATTAAAGCTGTCATAATCACTGCTTTTCATCTCAGCTTTGTAGCCAATAAAATAAACCACATTACGCATCTTGTCCCATGCATAATGTTCTGACAAGGGTTTACTTGTCTTAATCAAGTAATTAGGATTTCCGCCGGTATTACCAATAAAAAGTAATCTGGCTATAATATATTCACCTGGACGTTTTTTCAAATCAGAATCGATGCAATATGCCGGATAAGCCCACATTTTTGAAGCCACCCTATTGACTATCGGATCTGCGCAAATATAATTAGTGATATTTTCAATCTGCTGATACATGGCAAGACAGAAATCGCCAAAATCATCTTTTCTTCGGAAACGTTCCATTCTATTATAGTCGTAAGCCAATGCTGAACGTAAAGACTCTATTGGAAAATCTGCATAAAATTCAGTTCCTTGTTTACGTGTGATTTTCTCTATACACAATTCATAAATTTCATTTATACGTTCATTATCACCTAAAACGACATCTGCGGGAGAAACTATACCAAGTTTCTTCCGCAGTGCTGTGTCAAATTCTGCATCTTGCAAGGTAAGACGATATATCTTTTCTATTGCTTTTTCTTTATTGGCATCCATTATTCTATAGTTTTAGTAATGCATCCAACTCCTTATTCAGCTCATCTACGTCAACAGGCACCAAAGAAGGCATTACAACCTTATTACTTAAATGAACCAGCCAAAAAGGCTTATCTTGCTTGTCGCGACATATCGATATGGACAAATGTTCCTTCTGTTTTTCCATATCGGGCTTTATATCTTTGCTTACTGAAGCAAAAACCTTCTTGTCATTAAGCAAAAAATAAGCATAACGATGAAATTTTACCGTCTTGTCGTCTATAGTTTTTTCTGAATGTTCATCAGTGTCTGACATTTTGATAACTATCTCTGTATTATTTTTCTTTTCAAATTCGATAAGAGGGGTTGTTTCGACGTATGTTATTGAGTGAACTGTCGTTTTTACCGGGTCACGCACATCATCCACAAGCTTTTCAAACTTATCGTGCAAGCGTCTGTAAGTGCTGTCTTCATCTCCTTTTACCATTTTCATGTACATCAATTTACCATCAATGACGTTAACCAAGTCGGGGTCACCTTTCTTTACATGCCCTTTATCTTCCTTATATTTTGGGAAGAACTTTGCGTAAGCCACTCCATAGCCGTATCTGTCCCAAATATAAAGGATGTTGCGTATGTTGCGCACATAATCATGAGTAACATTCAGCTTGTTGCTGACAATAATGCCTGTAACCTCCTGCCTGCCACCTACTTTCTGCAAACGCGTTTTCTTTTCATTAATGGTGAAGCCCTGACCTTGTATTATGCGCAGAAGCTCTTTTCGAAATTCACCGTTTTTCTGATAAACATTATGCATTGACGAAAAGGTTATGTCATCGGCATAACGTGTGTAATGCAGCCCAAAACGCTTGGCAAGCCCAGCAAGGCGACGGTCAAGAGTATCACAGATCATATTGGTTATGATTGGTGACGTAGGCGCTCCTTGCGGCAATATGTAGAAAGCCTTTTTCGAACCGTCATCCATCGTGCGAATTTCTTTCATAGAGCATAGTCCTGCCAGCACGTTAGCAACAGGCACGGCAAAATTAAACGGCTTTAGCTGTAGCCTTTTCCATATACGAGGCTGTTCAATACTAGGGAAAAAATCTTTCAGGTCTATATTCAGAATATAGTTTTGCCCTTTATGTACGTTTGCATTGGTTACGACAGAACGCTCTTCCGTGAATCCCATAGCATAATCAGACGGCGAATAAATAGCCTTGAATATCTCATTGACACACTTCAGCATCTGCATAAAGCTCCTGTTCCTCGGGGCGGTAATCTGTCTGAATCCGCCTGTCTTTTTCTTTATCTTAAATTGTCTGTAACGATGATGTGTATTGTTTGGATTGCAGTAAAAGTTTATGTTCTTCATTGTAAATGGATAAAACTTGTCCGCAAGCCCATTTTCAGCCATATCATCCAGCTTGATACGATTGAGAAGGTCCAGGATGTCATTTTTATTAGACATGCTGTGTGCCAATTTTACTATTTCCGCTTTATCCATTTTTATATGAATTAAGAGCGGTCTTTAACTCATCTGTAAGCTGAAACATCGTTTTCTTTATATAATATTTTTGATTGTAAAAATATCTGTTAGCTTGCAGGTGGCAACTTAACAGAATCATCACATTAACTATCTGACATTGTTATCTTCAAGCCCAAAGGGCAAGAAGACATCCCGCGAATTTACTCTAAAAAGAGCAAGGCTCGCACCACGCAGGACGAAATTCAAAATTTAGTTTCAGTTATCAGACTTGTCAAAGACCGCGTTGTTTCTTTATTATTTCGACTGCAAAGTTACATCATTGTTGCGAAATCTATTTTCGTAATAATGAATAATTTTGCATTTGCTGTTTTTTATATTGCTCAGTCAATATTCCAGTATGCGTCTGCCTCTCCGTCAAGTACATCATCAATATCCTGATCGCTCCATCCCATTACATCCTGGGCGTATGTGCCGTTGTAATCATTATAAGTTTCACGTATTGCGTAGTAAGGCCTGCGGTAATTAGGCTTATTTGATTTGACATTCTGTTCCTTTACGGGCAGTTCAGGATTAAGATTGTGAAAATATACATCACTGGCAATGCCATCCTTAACAACCCTCGTTGAACAACGGTTCTTGCCATAAAAGTTCCAGACCTCATCATATTCACAAGGCAGTACTTCTTCTCCCTGTTCATTTATTATGCCCCATTTGTTGCCGTTGTTGGCAAGAGTTGATGGTTCATTTCCGATTTTAACTCTACACAGCCCGGAATCAAATCCGTCAATCCAGTCGTATTTACCGAACGGAACAACAATATTGCCTTTACTGTCAATCACTCCCCATTTATAATCAGAACGTTCAACAACTCTTACATCTCCATAAGCATTCTCTCTAATATTTTCCATAAGCCTTTATTTATTTTTTCAAGTGCAAAAGTAGCACCGGCCTACGTCCTCTTTGTTCGTACCTTTTCATATTCTTTCTCCATATCTGTTAGTCTTTCCCAAATCTTATCTTGAATATCTGTCGGTTCAAGTACGATAAGGTCTTTTCCAAAAGAGGACAAAAGTCTGATCAGTTCATAATTCTCCTTACAGTCAATACGAAAAAACTTTCCGCCCTGAAAATCAGAATATTTAAGTCTAAGTTCTGATACTGTACTGTCATTAAGCGTGCGCTGAGACTCATGGAGAGGTTTTGTTTCCACATAATCTTTTGCAGCATCGCTAGTCCAGAATATTATCTTATATAACGGACTGTTGTCAAAGAGAGTTATTCCGACAATGTCTTCAAAGCGTTCATTAATATCACCATCATAGTCGACATATTTATGCGACGGCAAAGGCACTATATCATCAATACGGTCAAGAGCAAAGACCAGAAGTTTCAGATCGCTTTCTGCCGAGCCGAACAAATACCACCGGCGGTTGTATTCTTTCAGCAAATATGGATATATGATTATTTTCTTCTCATTGTCAGGCTCACTGAACTTATGATAGTGCAGTTCAACCACTTGTTTTTCTGAGATAGTAGTGAACAGTCTTCCAAAAAGGTTTGATTTTTCAAGCGGATTCTTTGTGAAAGATATTATCCTTCTGTCGTTATGTTTAACTCCAAGTCCAAGCCTGAGACCTTCAAGTCCGTCAAGATTTGGCAGTCCGTCAAATTGTCCCAACAGCGATATAACTTCCTTGAGCAGATATACCTCGTCGGTGGTGAGAGGCTTGCTGAATATCGAGAAGTTAGGATTTGCGTAGCGCAGGCACATCTTTTTACGCCCGTTTTTTTCGTTGCCAATATAATATCGTTCGATGTCTACACCTATAAACGGACCTTTATATTCAAGATATTCAATATCCTTTTCTATAGTTCTGCGACTTACTCCATCAGTATCAGGTTCTATCTCTGACAAACGGTTGCAAACCTCCTCGGTCAAGTCGTCAAGTGAATAATTATGATACCTGTTCGACAAAAGTTCATCAAGTATTTTATAGCGTGTCAACGCGTTTTTATTCTTTGGCATAATTCTCTGTTTTATTCAATATGAAGGTTCCTTATCACAACTATTCCGTCTCTACCGACCATCATCAGTTTCTTATTGTCGAGCGAGAATGAACATGAAGCCACCGATTTTCTATTGTTTGTATCAGCAACTCCAGCATCAGACAAATCGCTAATTGTCGGTACAATCTGTTCGTTCGGATTTTCAACCGAATGGATGTAAACCATTGTTGAAGGCTGGTGTCCCCATTTATGATTTTCATCTTTATAAGCCACATAACCTTGGTTTGACAAAGCCATATATTTACCGTCAGGGCTGAATGTTAGAAAATTTCTGTCTGAAACTTCATCTATCCCTGAATCATCATTAACATTTCCATACAATAACGTCGGAAGACTGTCATAGGCAGCATAAAAGCCTTTTTGTGTAAAAGCCGCTGTCCATACGGCACGATGTGTAGTATTTTTTTCTATCTCTTTTTGTTTTTCCATATCATAGACTAGCAACAGTCCTTTATAAGAACAAAAATCAGGGTAGCGGCCGACGATTGCGACATAGCGTGAATCGTATGAAAACGCGACATAATTTAAGTAACGCAATGTGTGCCCCAATGCTATTTCACAATATACTTCATCTGTTTCAACTTTTCGTATTGTGGCATATCCAAAGTCTTCTGTTATTATATCAGTAAAACATGTTGTTGTATTTAGCAAATCTTCAATATTCCTGTTTTTAAAATAGTCTTTATGCATATTTATAAATTCCTTACGTGCTTCTTTCTTTTTATCTTTTTCTTCGTTACTGATGTCAAATTGATAATCATATTTCTCAATCAGATTACGAAACTGTTCTTTTGATATAAAGACTTTATTTATTCTATCCAGATGTTTTATATATTTGCTTAATGCACTGTCGGCATACAACTTACCGTCAGGACTGACAAATCTATAATTGGTTATATTGTCCTGATTTATGTATTGCCTTGTCATAGGGTCTATGACTCTCGGACGACGATGACTGCCATCTACTTTAAACAAAGGACGATATCCATTGATCTGAGATATAAAACTCGTATTAGGAAAATATTGTTCTTCTTGTGTGCCGGTATTCATCAATATTAAATCATCGCCTTTCTGATAAACAATGTTCTCGCCGTCATCCGACATTAATACATTGCCATAGGTTGAAGTATCAAATAAAGACTCTAATATTGGCACATTTATGAATCCGCCTTGAGCTTTTGACATCCTGCCTAAAAACACATGTGTGCCTTTGACTGAAATGGCATAATTCAGTTCTTCAGATAAAGCCTTTACATCCTCAGGCAAATCAACTTTTGTATTCCACAACATCACTCCACAACAATACAGCTCCTTATTGCCATATTTCAAGTGTTTTTGCTCTGTATATTCACGAAAGCCATAATCTGTATTATTATCAAACTCGAACTTAGAGTATTCTGAACTGTCTTTTGGAGAAAAGGCATATATTACATATTGCCCTTTATCTTTTCTTTGCTCTAATATTCCATACTTTTCAAAATAGTCCCATTTGAAATTACCTTTCATAAAGAGAGTAATCTTACCGTCATGAAATTCATAAATACTCTCATCGCCATCTTTGTCCTTTTCTGAAAGAAATATTCTTCCGGCAAAACTGTATTTGGCAAAATCACCACGTAAAACTACTTCGTCACCGTTCAATACAATTAATTTTTCTCCTTTACTGTATGTTTTAATGAATAAGTAATCACCTTCACGCGTGACGTTATTATAATCACTTATTTCAATTTCAAAATTATTATCCGACGTTCTCAGATATAGCTTGCGTATCTCATTTTTTAATCCTGTACGTTCTAATGTGAACGAATTTTCTCCAATCAAATAATACAGCTGTCTTGATAAGACATAAAATTTCTTTATCTCTATGTATTTATACGAAATATTAATACCTCCGAGTAATTGTGGCTTCTCCTTATTAAATAAATCGTATTCATGCGCTAAATGGATAATCTGTTTAATCTTATCTTTTTCAGCATCAGTATCAATTACATCTACGTCTTCACATGTAAATAAAGGATTTTCTAAATTCCCAACGTACCACGAATCATTTGACAGTATATCGCAGACTAATATGTTTGCACTATGTCTAAAATATTGAATTTCAACAAAATAATGTCCGTTTGTAAATTTGATAAATTTAATAACTTCAAAATATCTATAATTTCTTTTGAGTGATTTTATAATTTCAAGTGTTTCTAACGATAAGGTATAAATCGTTTTATCTTCATGAAAATATAATACACCGGCATCTTCACATAAAGAAAAGCAATCGCACAGATATTCTTTCTTGTCTAATAATACATCATTAAAACGGACAACATTTAACTTGGTCTTACCGTCAACCTCATTTTGAAATATAAGGGTATCTTTATTTAGCAGAATTTCATTGCTATAAGTTATTAATGGACGTTGCTCAGTAAGGGAATACAGAGTTCTTTCATCACACTTGTTACTGAGCAAGACAACATCTTTGTTTACGCATGAAATTTCATCAGGAGAAAAATTTTCAACATACTGTTCATCAGTGTCACGGTTGTAAAAATAAGTTCGGTCTTTCATGACTACAAAACACCATGGTGTCTCTTCAAAGACATAGCTGTTTTTATACGTGCTGCCGCCAAACTTGATTGCATCTTCCACATATACTTCAACAGCGCTATCTTCATTGTTGTCAAGCATAACGACATACCGGCCTGGATTCTTAAAAACATAACCGTCGTTCAAAGATTCCTTATCTAATAATGATACAGGATTAGCAGTATCTACTTTATCCTTGACTTTAGAATAGATTGAAACTACGTTATAATCTTCAGAATGTGACCGGATGATAAACTTTGTATTTAAAAATCCTTTATGCGGATGCACTGATAACTTTGCCATAATCACTTAATGTTGAAATTTTCAGACAAAATTACGAATAATATACGAACTCTATATTCGTAGCATAAATAAATCACGCAAATTTTAATTAAGCCCTACATCAATCTCAAGCCCTATATTGTAAAACTATTTTCATATTTCTAAACCATTTGACGCCTTCATAACACGCATGCTCTTCACAAATACGTATTTTTAGGCGAAAAAAGGCAAAAAATCGGATATTTTGTTAATTATCTGATAGACAGGTAATTACGGCAAAACACAATGAGAAGATGAAGTGTTAAAAAACATAACTGGCCCATTTACGCACAGAAAGTGGGCCGTTTACTGATAAAAACAAGGCATTTTGTATGCCGAAATCTATGCTTTTAGGCTTCAAAATAAGGATTTAAAGAGACATTTAGTGACGCTATTGCAAATTTATGTTAATGATTTAATATATCAATTGTCATTCTATTAACATACGTTTACCTTTCGTTTTCCAGATTGAAAAATATTTTTGTCATAGGTTTTTACCATAAAAAATACTATTCCGAACGGATAAAAAGAAGGTGACACAGGCAACATTCATCGTTGCTCCTGCATGAATACTTATTGACAATTACTCAGTAAAGTTATCAAAATATCAGTTACAAATGTCATCACAAAAAGACAAGCATCAAAAAACAACAAGCTTTTGGATTTGATACAGCCTTAACAGATATTGCCTTAACTACATATCCCCCCAAACTTCAATCCCCCTCCCTCCCCTCCAAATCAGCAGGAATGCGGGGGGTGAGCCTGAAATTCATAATCTGAAGAAAAAGTTTCTCTTGAATATTTAGTACTTTTGCACCCGTTTGCTAAATTCGCCATACATTCTGCAGCTCATTTGGAATGAATTATATACAATAAAAATTCTGTGCTGCACAACATTTAAGCACTCATGGACAAAATACAATTAATAGATATACTGGAAAATTCGCCCAGCATCAAACTGCTGAAAATGAGGACTAAGAACCTGAAGTTCTTCCTCTTGTTCCTGCTCGACGTGTTCGACGACAAGACTGCCGTGTCGTGGGAGTATATTCACCAAAGACTTGTAATAAGGTTCGACGGGATGGACGACGGCGACATCGAGGAGGAGGACGACGACAAAATGCCTAACACCATTGAAACTAACGAGGAGAAGGCTCGACGATGGATAACCAACTGGACCAACAACGGATATCTGACCAACTATCAGAACGAGGTGGGCGAGGTGATGTATGAGATTTCGGCATACACGAGCAAGGTTATCGACTGGATTGACAACAGTCTGAGAAAGGAGAAATATGTGGGCACGGAGTCGAAGTTCAACTCGCTCTTCGGACAGCTGAAGGAGCTTGTAGAGTTTACCAACGAAGACCGCAGCAAGCGCCTTGAACTGCTGAAGGAGAAGAAGGCCGAGATAGAAAGGCAGATAGAGCAGCTGGAAAACGGCGACGACGTGACGGTGTTTGAGGACTATCAGATTGTGCCGCGCTACAACTCGCTCAACAAGCTCGCCAAGGAGCTGCTGTCTGACTTTAAGGAGGTGGACAACAACTTTAAGGACATCATCAAGCAGATTTATCAGCAGCAGACCGAGAACTCGCAGAAGAAGGAGATTCTTAACTACACCTTCGATGCCTACAGCAAGCTGAAGAACTCGTCGCAGGGCAAGAGCTTCTATGCTTTCTGGGACTTTCTGCTGTCGTCTAACCTTCAGAATGAATGGAAGACCATGACGCAGGAGCTGTTTGAGTCGCTCGACAACAGGCACATCGACGTGCACGACTTCTTCTTGAAGGACATAATTCTGTATCTGTTCAATGCCGGACAGAACGTGTGCCGCACCAACGACAGGATGGCCGAGAAGCTAAGCCGCATAATAAGACAGAACGAGCAGTCGGACTACAGCGTTACGAAACAGACCATAAACGACATAAAGAAGATGCTTATAGGCATAAGCAAAAGGCGCGAAACGCCCGACATAGGCTTCGAGATTGAGGAGATTAAGATAAGGCTGCCGCTGGAAAGGCCGCTCACGCTGGAGCCTGCGCAGGAAATTGAATATAACGACAGGCCTGCCAATGCCGACCTGAGCATTGACGACCTTAACCGCATAGGGCAGCTGTATAACGCCTACTTTATTGACCGCGAGACGCTTCGCAACAATATCGACGCTGTGCTGAAAAAGAAGAAGCAGGCCACGCTCGGCGAGGTGATTGAGGCATCAAAGGGCATAACCAAGGGACTGACAGAGATTTTCGGATACATCAACGTGCTGAAAGGGTACAGCACGACGGTGAATGCCGACAGGACGCAAGACATAATATTTGACACGGAGAACAGGAGAAAGATTGTAATACCCGAAATAATTATAGTCAGAAAATGAGCACAACAGACATAAAGCCTTACTCGAAGGCCATAGTAAAGTTACTGAAAGGAATTGTAGAATATAACGACCCGGCCTGGAACGACATACTGCAATACCAGGCTGACATACAGGCCTACCTCGGCGTGATTGGGCTCGAACTCATTGTTAAGAAGGATGAGGGCTTTGCCTTTGTAAGGCAGGCCATGCTCGACGAAGGCAAGACCATAAACCTTGCCACGCGAAGGCAACTCGGATTTGAGATTTCGGTGATACTTATTGTGCTGCGCAACATGCTTTACGAATTTGAGATGAATCCTACCGACTCGCAGGCCGACGAGAAATATGTAACCACAACACAGATTAAGGAAGAGGTGGAGATGTTTCTGCCCGTGGGATTCAATCAGGTGAAGTTCAAGCAAGACCTCGACTCCAACATATCAAAAGTTATCGACATGGGATTTCTTGCCGAGGTGAAGAAGCTCGAAACCGACGAGACGCTGTACAGGATACACCGCATAATAAAGGAAAAAGTCACACTGGATGACCTTGCCGAATTCAAACAAAAGCTGAAAGAGTATGATACAACAGATGAATCTATTTAACACGACTCCAGAGAAGTCCGGATTCCGACTCGACTATATGGAGATTTACAACTGGGGAACATTCAACAACAGGGTTTACCGCATAAGTCCCCAGAGGTGCAACTCGCTGCTCACGGGAGCCAACGCATCGGGCAAGAGCACCCTCGTAGACGCGCTGCTCACCCTGCTCGTGCCGCTGAAGCGACAGCGGTTTTACAACCAGTCGTCGGGCATTGAAAAGAAAGGAGCGCGCACGGAGGAGTCGTATGTCCTGGGATGCTACGGAACGCAGCAGAAAGAGGGCAGCACCGAAACCATAACGCTGAAGCTACGCGACCGAAACGCACGCTCGGTGCTGCTTGCCTCGTTTAACAATGCCGACGGCAAGGTGGTTACGCTGTTTCAGATACGCTACTTCATCGGGCAGGAACTAAAGACCATATACGGCATAGCCAAGGCGCCGCTCGAAATAGGTAAGGACTTTGCGCAGTTTGACTCGCGCGGCGACTGGCGCAAGCAGCTCGAAAAGCACTACAACGCCTTCTCTGCCAAGAAGGTGATCGACTTCTGCAACGGTCCTTATGCCTATGCCGAAAAGATGTGCCTGATGTTCAACATGCGCTCCAACAAGGCCCTTACGCTGTTTAACCAGATTGTGGGCGTTAAGATTCTTGACGACCTCAACAGCTTTATACGCAACAACATGCTCGACGAGGAGCCTGCCGAAGAACAGTATACCGAGCTGCACGACAACTTCCACAACCTGATGGAGGCAAAAATCAACATTGACAAGACGAGGGAACAGATAAACATGCTGAAGCCCATCAACGACAACGCCGACAAGCTGCACGCCATTGATCAGGACATAAGGCAGCTTGAACAGAACAAGAGCATTGCCGCCTACTGGTTTGCGTCAAGGATTGTAACGCTGTCGGAAAAGAAAATGGCCGAGAACGAGAAGGAACTGCAGAAGCAGAACGACAAGCTGAAAGACCTTACGGCGCAGCTTGAGGAGCTGAACAGGCAGCGCAGAAAGATTGAGGCCGACATAGACAACGACGAAGTGAGCCGGCAGATAGCCTCGCTGACAGAAGAAATAAAGAGGCTGACCAAGGAGAGAGACAAAAGAACCTTAAAGGCTGAGGAGTATAACAAGATTGCAGCCGCGCTTGAACTGCCCCCAAACCCGCTGAAAGACGACTTTGAGAAGAGCCGCAAGCGCGCCGGAGAGGAGAACCTTGACAGGCAGGGCGAGCTGGAGGAGCTGTCGGAAAAGTTGAGACAGGAGAAGAACAAAGCCGACGAGATAAAGAATAATCTGGAGGAAAACGCCAAGATAATAAAAGACCTCGAGAAGAACAAGAACAACATATCGGGCCGAGTGTCTGAGATAAGGGAAGAGATACTGAGGCACACGGGTGCCACGCCCGACGACATCCCGTTCATAGGCGAGCTTATAAGGGTTAAAGACAGCGAGCGTGAGTGGGAGCCGTCGATAGAGCGCATACTCCACAACTTCGCGCTGAGGCTCATCGTTCCCGAGAAATATTATCACACGGTAAACGAATATGTAAACAGCCACAACCTCAACGGCCGTATTGTATATCACCGCTATCAGGGCTTTACGCCGCTGAAGGAGATGGAGATAAACGACGACGACGACAACCGCCTGATACGCAAGATTGAGTTTAAGCCCGACAACAGGTATGTTGAATGGGTTGAGGACGAGATTTCACAGAGATACAACTACGCCTGCGTTGACAGCCTCGACGAGTTTGACGATTACAGCGAGAAGGCCGTAACCAAGGAAGGACTGATTAAGTCGGTTGGCAACAAGCACGAAAAGGACGACCGGCGGGAAACCCGCAGCAGGGACAACTATGTGCTGGGATGGGAAAACAAGGAGAAAATAGCCTTCCTCACCAAGGAAATATGCAGGCTGCAGGACGAACTGAAGGACAACGGCGCAAAGATTAAGTCCATAGAGGAGCGACAGGAAGGATGCCGGCAGCGCATAAGTCTGCTGAACAACCTGCTGATAGGCTTCGACGACCATGAGGCTATAGACTGGATGTCGTGCGCGCAGGCCATTGAGGAGCTTGAGGAGCAGAAGAAGAAACTTGAGGCTGCCGACAACAAGGGGCAGGCTCTGAGAGAAGAGCTGAAGGCCGTTGAGGCCAAGGTGAGGGCGATGGAGAAAGACAAGGACATCACCAACATAACGATATACAACATTGGCGAGGAGCAGAAAGACCTATCGGGCAAAAGACTGAGCTATCAGGAGTTTGTCAACAAGATTGGCGTAATAGACATGCTCGACTTTGAGCAGCAGCACCCCGAGATGCTCGAAATTCCGCTCTACAGCCTCGAGAACCGGCGCAACGCGTTCTACACATATCTGGAGAACACTCTTAGGAGCAAAAGCAACGAGAAGAACGACCTGGAGAAGAAGGTGATAAAGCAGATAATGAAGTTTAAGCGCCCCTCGAAGGAGCTTGCCGAGAAGTATAAGGACTGGAACTCTGACGTGAGCAGCCTGCCCGACGCCGACAACACCGAGTTTATCGAAGAATATCAGAAACTCTACAGCAAGCTGAAAGAGGAAGACCTGATAAGCTATGAGAATGACTTCAACCAGTATCTTCAGGACACGATGAACATCAAGGTGAACTCATACAAATGTTTCTTTGAGCATTGGGAGGCCGACATCGACAAGGCGATAGACCATCTGAACAGGTCGCTCCGCGAGATTGTGTTCAACAAGGATCAGGGCACCTACATACAGCTTACCGCCACCAAGAAGCAGAACGCCGAGACCAAGGAATTTTGCAGTCTGCTGAGGCAGGCCATACCAAACGTACACGAGGTAAACTCTACGACAGACGGCCGCCAGCGCCACTTTGAGGAGCACATAGAGCCGTTCATGAAGAAGCTTGAGGACGGACAGTGGCGCAGCAAGGTTACCGACGTGCGCTCGTGGTTCACCTACAGGGCCGAAGAGTTTTATCAGGCTACGGGCAGCAAATACAAGACCTACGAGAGCATGGGGCAGCTGTCGGGCGGCGAGAAGGCGCAGCTTACCTACACCATACTCGGCTCTGCCATAGCCTATCAGTTCGGGTTCACCGAGAGCGGCCTCGAGTCGTCGTTCAGGTTTATAGCCATCGACGAGGCCTTCAAGGCGCAGGACGAGGACAAGGCGCGCTATCTGCTCGACCTCTGCAACCAGCTCCATCTGCAGCTGCTCGTTGTCACGCCGAGCGACAACATACACATAGTTGAGAACAACATATCGTTTGTGCATTATGTAGAGCGCAAAGGCGACGAGTCGGTGCTCTACAACATGCCCATCGTTGAATATAAAGAAGAATATAAACGGAGCAAGACGTCATGATAAAGGCAGCTGAAATAAGGAGCAAGGCCGAGAACAGATACATACGCTATCTGCAGGATGTTGCCTCGGGGGCAGACTTCGAGAGGATAGTTATTCCGTGCAACAAGAAGCCGAGCGACGATTTTGCCGTGTATCAGGCTGAGCTTAACGACATAACCGACAACTCCAAGGAGAGGCGCGGCTACGGATATACGGTGATATGGCAGACCGTAAGGCACAAGAAATTGGGCGAGCAAGACCTGCCCAAGGAGATAGCCTTCGACACAGAGGCCGACTTTCTTAAGTTTATCCGAAAAGAAGCCGAGGCAAGGCAGTTCAAGCATGACGTAAGCTCCATTCTGTCTGCCTTCCCTGTACTTGCCGGCTGGGTTAAGGCTCATCCGCTTAAAGTAGTGGCCAACTCGGCCGCATGGCCCGGCCTGCTTAAGGTATTGCGCTATTTCAGCCTCAACCCCAGGCCCTGTATGTATATCCGCGAGCTGCCAATAGAGGTTCACACCAAGTTTGTTGAGCAGAACATGGGAATACTCCGCGAGCTGCTCGACATCGTAATAGCCGGCCATATAAACACTGACGAGAAACGTTTTGAGCCGCGTTTCAGCCTTAAATATGACGAGGAACTGATACGTGTGCGCTTTCTCGACGACAGTCTTGCCCTGTCATGCGCGGCAGGACTGAAGGACATAAGCCTGCCCGTGAGCCAATTTTGCGCCGTCAGCTGGAAGGTGCAGTCGGTGTTTATCGTAGAGAACAAGGTCAACTTTCTCACCTTTCCTCCCGTGGCCAATGCCCTTATTATATGGGGACACGGCTATGGCGTGTCAAGTCTTAAGGCTGCGTCATTCCTTGCCGGCACCCCACTCTACTATTGGGGCGACTTAGACGCCCAAGGTTTCGAGATTCTGTCGCAGTTCCGCGGCTATTTTCCGCAAACCAGAAGCATCCTTATGGACAGCGCCATCTTCACCCGATTTTTTGAGAATGATGAGGGCAAGCCCAGCAAGGTGTCAGCAGACCTGAACCTTACCGACGAGGAGAACAGCATCTACCAAACAATAAAGGCTAACAACTGGCGACTGGAGCAGGAGAAAATCCCGCAGAGCTACGTCATTGAATATATAAGAGAATTATTCAATCAGTAGCGACAAGTCGTCATCAACACTCTTCACAGCACAGCCTTACTAATTACCCCAAATCTGTTATCACGATTCGGCATGTATTTTTGCTTTATATTCAGCTGATTTTCGTTATATATTTAGCAGGCATAGCGTGCTATGTCAATGAAAAGCCGAACTAAAAGACGGCAATGGGAAACAGAAAGACGCTAATAGAAAACAAGAAAATACCAATAGAAGATAAAAAAACTGCTGAAAGCATGAATGTACAAAACAGCTAAAACTATGTGCGGTCTGATACTCTATTGTGGTTTAACGCATCATGATGTATTATTGTTCACGACATATCATCATGATGCGTATTTTTTTGTAATTAGTCGTCCCTTAAAAAGCCCATTTTTGCGAGACATTGTTCCGACACAGTATCTC
>ERZ779981.644-NODE-644-length-16133-cov-8.72789_pt1 | contig 16133 bp, 14 predicted proteins | sample MGYA00511182_ERZ779981 | MGnify/ENA primary metagenome ERZ779981 (study PRJEB29588, sample SAMEA2149539) | human gut metagenome | biome: human gut; feature: human-associated habitat; material: faeces | place: Denmark | collected 2008/2010 ... | reverse complement strand
CGGCTGTCTGGGGTGTGGCGACTGTGTGAAAGTCTGCGAGTTCGGAGCCCTTTCCATCGATAAGACAACGGGACTGCCCGTAGTCGATGAAGAGAAATGTACTGCCTGCGGCAAATGTACGAAGGCTTGTCCACGGCAGATCATCGAGCTCAGGAAACGCGGTCCGAAGGGACGACGGGTTTATGTGGCCTGCCGCAACAAGGATAAAGGCCCCGTCGCACGGGTTGCGTGCAAGGCTGCCTGCATCGGTTGCGGCAAATGTCAGAAAGCTTGTGCCTTCGACGCCATCACAATCGAGAACAACCTCAGCTATATCGATCCCGTCAAATGTCAGCTCTGTACGAAGTGTGTCGAGGAATGTCCGACAGGTGCCATTCACAAGATAAACTTCCCTGCCAAGAGTCAGAAAGATAACCAGCAAAAGGAGATACAAGCATGAAACTACATACATTCCACATCGGTGGCATCCACCCTGATGAGCACAAGCTGACCAATGAGGCAGCCACCGTCGAAGCGCCCCTGCCTCGGACCGCCGTCTTTCTCCTGCAACAGCATATCGGCGCACCTGCCAAAGCCGTAGTGAAACGCGGCGACAAAGTGAAAGTAGGTACACTGCTGGCCGAAGCCGGCAGCTATGTCTCCGCTCCCGTCTACTCATCGGTCAGCGGCACCGTACAGAAGGTTGACACATTTACCGATGCCACAGGCTATCGCGTGCCCGCCATCTATGTCGATGTAGAAGGGGACGAATGGGAAGAATACATCGACCGCTCCAACCGTCTCGAATTTCTTTCCGACCACCCCGAGCTCACACCGGAAGAGATCATCAAGCGTGTGCAATGGGCCGGTATCACAGGAATGGGAGGAGCCGGCTTCCCTACTCACGTGAAACTCACCCCTCCTCCCACAGCCAAGGCTGAATGTGTGATCATCAATGCCGTGGAATGTGAGCCCTATATCACAAGCGACTATCGGTTGATGATTGAGCACACGGAAGAGATCATAGAAGGCATAGCCCTGCTCATGCGGGCCGTCAACGTAAACAAAGCCTATATCGGCATCGAGGAGAACAAGCCTACCGCCATCCGGCTCTTTCAAGAGAAATGCCAGGCTATCCCGGATGTCCTGTCTGCCCATCAGGGTGATAACAAGGCCGTCAGCTGTCCGCTCTCGATCACTGTCGTACCCTTAAAGCAGAAATATCCGCAGGGCGGAGAAAAACAGCTCGTCGAGGCTGTCCTCGGCCGCCAGGTACCACCACCTCCCGCCATACCCGTCAATGTCGGTGCCATCGTACAGAATGTGGGCACAGCCTTTGCCGTCTATGAAGCGGTGATGAAACACAAGCCTCTCTTCGAGCGCTATACCACGGTGACGGGCCTGAGCATCGAGAAGCCCGGCAATTTTCTTGTCCGCATAGGAACGTCCTTCCGCGATCTCATCAATCTCTGCGGCGGCCTGCCGGAAGGAGAGAACAAAGTGCTTGCCGGAGGCCCGATGATGGGACGCTCAGTAGAGACCCTTGACGTGCCCGTCTGCAAGGGTACCAATGCCATCACCGTTCTCACCGGCCAGAAAGCGCGCCGCAAGGCTGTGCAACCCTGCATCCGCTGTGCCAAATGTGCATTCGCCTGTCCCATGGGACTGGAGCCGTGGCTCCTCGCCCAGCTCACAGCCGTAAAGGATTGGGAACGCCTGGAACGCGAACAGGTGACGTCCTGCATCTCCTGCGGATCTTGTCAGTACTCCTGCCCTGCCCACCGACCTATCCTCGACAACATCGTCGTAGGAAAAGCTGCCGTAATGGGTATCATAAAAAACAGAAACAAGAAATAGAATGGATCAGCTCATCTTCTCTCTTTCACCCCATGACCACGGCCACGACACGATCGAACGTAACATGTGGGGTGTCGTCCTCGCCCTCGTTCCGGCTCTCCTCGTGAGTTTCCTGTTCTTCGGACTCGGCGCCGTAGTGGTCTGCCTCACGAGCGTAGCCTCGTGTATGTTTTTCGAATGGGCCATCACCCGATATCTCCTCCATCGTGCACCCACCTTGCTCGACGGCTCGGCTGTCATCACCGGCCTGCTCCTGGGCATGAACCTACCCAGCAACCTGCCTGCATGGATGGTCATCATTGGAGCGCTGGTAGCCATCGGCGTAGGAAAGATGTCGTTTGGCGGACTCGGCTGCAACATTTTCAATCCTGCCCTCGTAGGCCGCTGCTTCCTGTTGGTAAGCTGTCCGGCAGCCATGACGACATGGCCGGTAGCCGGCCAACTCACAGCCTATACTGATGCCACGACAGGTGCCACGCCACTGGCTTATATGAAATGGGCCATCAAGAGTGGTGACCCCTCACAGCTCGAGGACATCCCTGACAGCTTCCACATGCTCATCGGCAACCTCAGCGGCACATGGGGCTCAGGCTCGCTCGGTGAAGTGTGTGCGCTCGCCCTGCTCATGGGTCTGGCATATCTGCTGTGGAAAAAGATCATCACCTGGCATATCCCTGTAAGCATCATCCTGACGGTATTCATCCTTAGCGGCCTGCTTCATCTCGCCTCTCCCGTCTATGCCAACCCCATACAGGTGGTTCTGTCTGGCGGACTGATGCTCGGCGCCATCTTCATGGCCACCGACTATGTCACATCACCGATGACCCACCGCGGACAGATCGTCTATGGCATAGGCATCGGACTGCTCACCATCGTCATCCGCAACTGGGGCAGCTATCCCGAGGGTATGTCATTCGCCATTCTGATCATGAATGCCTTCACCCCGCTGATCAACTACTATGTTAAGCCCAAACGTTACGGACACAAGGCATAGCAGAAGAGACGAAGCAATATCCCCCGAATGCCGGGAAACGACTCCGGCACTCTTCCAATCAATGCACTGAAGATATGAAAAAGATCAAATCATCCTTATCTAATATGGTGATCGTCCTCGTAGGACTGGCCATCATTGTCGGTGGCTTACTGGCATGGGTCAACCGGATCACGGCTGCACCGATCGCCAAGAAAGCCGAGCAGACACTTGCCGACGGCATCTGTCAAGTCATGGGCACCACCGATCTCACCGTCACTGCCAATGACACAGTCCAGGAAATGATCGATGACAAGCCATTCTCGTTCGTCATCCATAAGACGGCCGATAAGTCCGGACAGTTCCTCGGTGCTGCCGTAGAAAGTTCTACCATGGGATTCGGCGGTGATCTGAAAGTACTTGTGGGCTTTAATGCCCAAGGCGACATCCTCGGATACACCATTCTGCAGAGTTCGGAGACTCCGGGACTTGGTGCGAAAGCCGACAAATGGTTTCAGAAAGACGGTAAGGGAGACATCATCGGAATGAATCCCGGCAACAGTGCCCTCAGCGTCCGCCAGGATGGAGGAGAAGTCGATGCCATCACAGCCTCAACGATCACCAGCCGTGCCTTCCTCCGCTGTGTCAACCAAGCCTATCAAGCCTATGCGAAAGCTGACGACAGCCGGATGGCAAATACATCCGACCAACACGAAGCTGCAGACGGGCAGACCGGCGCATCAAAACAAAAAGCTAAGAAAAACAGCACGTCTAAGATTTCAGGGAAAGCCAAGACTCTCATCGAGAAGCCCACAACCGTAAGACCGGCAAAAGAGAACTGGAAAGACAATGCTTCCTCGACAAAGACAGACGCTACCAGCGGAGCCTCCACACATAAGACAAAGGCTGCCGACGAATAAATGCCGATCGTCTTTATCGCAACAATAGACACGAAAGTGAAGATTGTTGCCTACAGGCGAAATTAAGAAGATTATCCCCCGGGATTCATATCCCACCAATGAAAAATAATAGATCATGAGTAATCTGAAAATCATACTCAACGGATTGACCAAAGAGAACCCGACATTTGTCCTTCTCCTCGGTATGTGTCCTACGCTGGCCACGACGACAAGTGCCATCAACGGCATGTCCATGGGACTGGCTACCATGGCGGTGCTCATCTGCACGAACACCGTAATCTCGTGCATCAAGAACATCACCCCCGACAAGGTACGTATTCCCGTTTTCATCGTTGTCATCGCAGCCTTCGTCACCATCCTGCAAATGCTGATGTCGGCCTATGCGCCTGACAGCATCAACCGCGCGCTGGGTATCTACATACCCCTCATTGTAGTCAACTGCATTATCTTAGGCCGGGCAGAGAGCTTTGCCGCCAAACATAATCCTCTTCAAAGTCTTTGTGACGGAGTGGGTATCGGACTCGGATTCACCCTCGCCTTGACATTGCTGGGGTGCGTACGCGAGCTGCTGGGTGCCGGAAGTCTATTCGGAGTGACGATCCTTCCCGAAACGCTTAACCTCCTGCTCTTCATATTGCCACCGGGTGCCTTCATCACCCTCGGCTATCTCATTGCGATTTTTAACAAGGTAAAGAAGTAAATCATGGAATATCTCTTAATCTTCATCGGAGCGATATTCGTCAACAATATCATCCTGAGCCAGTTCCTTGGCATCTGCCCTTTCCTCGGCGTATCTAAAAAGATCTCCACTGCCTTGGGTATGGGAGCGTCTGTCGCTTTCGTACTCACACTCTCCACGGTGGTGACATGGCTCCTGCAGACCTGTGTACTCGATCCCCTGGGATTGCAGTATCTGCAGACACTGGCTTTCATCCTTGTCATCGCAGCACTCGTACAGATGGTGGAAATCATTCTCAAGAAGGTTAGTCCCGCACTTTATCAAGCGCTCGGCATCTTCCTTCCGCTGATCACGACCAACTGCGCCGTACTCGGCGTGGCTATCCTCGTCATCCAGAAGGACTTCATTCTCCTCGGGAGCGTCGTCTATGCCTTCTCTACGGCCCTTGGCTTTGCGCTTGCCCTGACCGTTTTCGCCGGCATTCGCGAACAGATGGCTCTCGCCAACATCCCCAAAGGCATGCGTGGCATGGCCATCGTCCTTATCACTGCCGGTCTCCTTTCCCTCGCCTTCATGGGCTTCTCCGGTGTCGACAACGGCCTCCGTCACATCTTCCTTCCTAACGGATAAAAAGGAAAGACATCACCCAATCCTTCTTCATCGCTCCCATACGACCATCCTCTCCCGAAAGCCGATCAACCATCTGGAGAAATTTGCATGCGTTAAACAATGATAATTATACTGCACAAAATGGTTATTTTGTGTAACTTTGTAGTATTATTAACGACTAGAACGATGAAGATAGGATTGTTTATCCCTTGCTACGTGGATGCCCTCTATCCGGAAGTAGGTATCGCCACGTATAAACTTCTCCGCTCGCTGGGTCTCGAAGTGATCTATCCCGAGAAACAGACATGTTGCGGACAGCCTATGGCCAATGCAGGATTCGACCGAATGACCGTTCCCTTGGCCCAAAAATTTGAATCGATGTTCGGCGATGTCGATCATGTCGTCGCACCGTCAGCATCATGTGCCTCTTACGTCAAGTTCTTTTATCCGAAAATCATGCCGAAAGACCATGATTGCGCCGTATCACGTAAGACGACAGACCTTGTCGAGTTCCTTCATGACATCATAAAGGTGAAGTCTCTGCCTGGCGCCTTTCCTCACGTGGTAAGTGTCCACAACAGTTGCCACGGTGTGCGCGAGCTGGGGCTTTCCTCTCCCTCCGAGCAGCATATACCCGTATATAACAAGATCATCGACCTGTTGAAGCTCAAGCAGGGCATCACGGTGAAGGAGCCAGACCGTAAGGACGAGTGTTGTGGCTTCGGTGGTATGTTCTCCGTTGAAGAGCCCGATGTGTCGATCCGCATGGGTGAAGAGAAGATCGCCCGTCACATGGCCACAGGTGCCGAATATATTACGGGTCCCGACTCCTCCTGCCTGATGCACATGGAGGGTATCGCCCGCCGGGAGCACAAGCCTATCAAGTTTATTCATGTAGCACAGATATTAGCAGAGGGTATACAATGAGCACAATCCATTCAAAGGCAGCACATGAGGTGCTGAAAGACAAAGATAAGATTACGCGCCACGACCAGACCTTCTGGGGACTGCGCATGGGACATGATAAAATGGCCTCGCAGCTACCCGAATGGGAAGATCTTCGCGAGCATGCCTCACAGATAAAGAAGCACACCATCACCCACCTCGCCGATTATCTCGAACAATTCTCCACACAGCTGGAGAGCCGAGGGGTCATCGTTCACTGGGCGAAAGACGCCGAAGAGCTCAACGAGACGGTCTACACCATCCTCAACGACCATAAGGTGAAGAAGATGGTAAAGTCCAAATCCATGCTGACAGAGGAATGTGGCCTGAACGCATACCTCGAGCAACGGGGGATCGATGTCGTAGAGACTGACCTGGGAGAACGTATTCTCCAGCTGATGCATAAGAAGCCTGCCCACATCGTAGTGCCCGCCATACACATCACCCGTGAGGAGGTGGGCCAATGCTTTGAAGAGCAAGGCATCTCTAAAGAGAAAGGCAATTATGATCCTACCTATCTGACCCACTGTGCCCGCTTGAGCCTGCGCAATGAGTTTATCGAGGCCGGAGCCGGTCTTACCGGCTGCAACTTCGGTGTAGCCAAGACGGGAGACATCGTAGTCTGCACCAATGAGGGTAACGCCGACATGAGTACCTCCATGCCCAAGTTGCACATCGTGACAATGGGCATCGAGAAGCTGGTACCCGACTACGACTGTCTGGCCGTATTTCAGCGTCTGCTCTGCCGTTGCGGAACAGGTCAGCCGACAACTTCTTACACGTCCCACTTCCGTCAGGCACGGCCGGGAGCAGAAATGCACGTCGTACTTGTAGACAACGGACGAAGCGACATCCTTGCACACGAAGACCATTGGGAGACGTTGAAATGCATCCGTTGCGGTGCCTGCATGAACACCTGTCCTGTATACCGTCGCTCCACGGGCTACAGCTATACCTATTTCATCCCTGGCCCTATCGGCATCAACCTCGGCATGCTGAAAGATTCACAAAAGTATAGCGACAATGTGTCTGCCTGCACGCTCTGCCTCAGCTGCGACAAGGTGTGCCCTGCGAAGGTGAATCCCGGATCACAGGTCTATGCATGGCGGCAGTCGCTTGAGTCGATAGGCAAAGCCGATCCACTGAAAAAGTTCATGTCGAAAGGCATGTCCGTACTCTTCGACCACCCTATCCTCTATCAAGCCGCCCTGCGGCTCGCACCACCTGCCAACTATGTGCCTGAGGTGATGACCCATTACAGCCATCTCAACCCCTGGGGTCTCGGCCATGCCAAACCCATCTTCGCCAAGGAGAGTTTCCATGAATTGTGGAAGAAAGGAAAGATAAAATGAAAAAAGAAGAATTGTTTGCCAAGCTCCGCGCCAACACGCGCGAGCAATACGATATGCCGGAAATGCCGATGAAAGGTATCGAGTACGCTGATACCTATCAGCAGTTTGTTGCCATGACACAACAGGTGGGTGGAAAAGTCATCAACGCCCATAAAGGCGACGATCTGGAACCCCTGATCCGTAAGGCCTACCCCGATGCGAAGGTCTTTGCATCCAACCTGCCGGAGATCCATTTTGCAGACCGCAACCCAGATACCGTGCCCGAAGCCAAGGACCTCAATGGCACTGATGTCGGCATCGTACGCGGTCAACTGGGTGTCGCCGAAAACGCGTGTATCTGGATTCCACAGACAATGAAAGAAAAGGCTGTCCTCTTCATCTCAGAGAATCTCGTCATCCTGCTCGACAAGGACTCTATCGTCAACAACATGCACGAAGCTTACCAGCGTATCGAGATGGATCCACGCTATCAGTTCGGCACATTCATCAGCGGACCATCAAAGACAGCCGATATTGAACAGGCACTCGTCATGGGCGCACAGGCTGCCCGCAGCGTCACTGTCATTGTGCTTGAATGAAGTAACGGTTGAGACAAATATATAAAGAGACTATATCAAAACTAAAATAGCTAACTCGCTCTAAATTGGTCTTTGATTGAATATCAAGAAGTTGGGCGTTTGCCTATATCATATAGGTAACAATATGGAAACGAGCGGACTTCTGCTCGTTTCTGTATTTTACAAAATGCAAAGAACGCCTTAATTCGGGGACACAAATACGATATTTTTCTAAATATCCAATGATTTACAAGAGGAATTTTATGGAAATTAGAACTTTTGCGTAAAATCTGATGCTTAGCAACACAATATGCATCCTAAAACAAACGGCAGGTGTTCGGACATAGACTATCCGAACACCTGCTGCCATAACGTTTTATTGCTGACAATGATTCTGACATCGACTTTCATGTACTTTTGAAACACAGAGGTATTTTGCCCTTGTGTACTCATTGTGGCTATTGCCATAAAATAGTTGCCATCTTCCCTATGTATGAGCTTGGCATTATGGCTTATAATGTTGCAGTTATAAGATACATTGTCGTTACCCTCGAAAGATACATGAGCCGTCCTTGGCTCATCGAAAAGGTACAAATACTTATATGGCACAAACACTTGCACTGTTCTTTGATTGATGACCTCACCATTAGCATCTATGGATATAGGATAAGGTATCTTGTAGAAAGCAACTGCGAGGGCGAGGACTATTATCGTAATGACAACCGTTCCCAAGCTGACGAGGCGAGGAGGAACCTTGCCTATCACGTTCCTCACCTTCTCGCTTCTCAACTCGATATTATCTGTTTCTTTTTCTTTCTGTTCCATGTCAAAAGCATTTTAGTTTCCCAATTCCAACTGATTCTTCACAAGATTATAGTATGCTCCTCGCTTGGCTGTCAGCGATTCATGATTGCCAACTTCAACCACATTTCCATGGTCGATGACCACAATTTGGTCGGCATTCTTCACCGTGCTTAGGCGATGAGCCACAATCACAACAGTCTTGCCCTTGTAGAACTTATCCAAGTTCTCCACGATGCTTCTCTCGTTGTTAGCATCTAGCGAGTTGGTTGCCTCGTCAAGGAAGATATAGTCAGGATTCTTATACACCGCCCTCGCTATCAAGATGCGTTGTTTCTGTCCCTGGCTCAGTCCCACGCCATCACGCCCAATCTTGGTGTTGAACTTCAAAGGCAAAGCCATCACGTAATCCTTGATGCAAGCTATCTCGGCAGCTTTCAACAACCTTTCCTTATCTATATCGCCATCATCAACAGCAATATTTCTTGCGATACTCTCCGAGAAGATAACGCCATCCTGCATGACAACACCACATTGTCTGCGCCACCACTTTTTGTTGAGTTTGTTGATGTCAGTATTTCCAATGTTGATTTTTCCCTCCAAGACTGGATAATAACCAAGTATCAAGCGGATGAGGGTGGTCTTTCCACTGCCAGATGCGCCAACGATGGCTGTTACCTTACCTTGCGGAATGTGAATGCTCACATCGTCTATGGTTTTGCGCAAAGCATGTGGGTCGTACTTGAACATGATGTTCTTGATGTCAATGCCCTCATTCTTATCTTCAATAGAAGTTAGCAAGCCTTCCTTTCCGTTCTCATCATCCGTCTGGTGAATCTCGTTGATTCGCTCCAAGCTAATCTTCACATCTTGCAGAGAATAGAAGAAGTTCATCAGTTGCTCCACAGGTGAGTTGAGCTGTCCGATGATGTATTGCACGGCAAGCATCATACCAAGTGTCATTTGCCCATGTATCACGGCGGTTGCAGCCACTACCGTGATGATGATGTTCTTCACCTCGTTGATAAAGATACTTCCTGCCTCCTGTGTCTGTTGGAGTTTGAGTGATTTCATCTGCACCCCAAACAAGTCTGCTTGCGTGTCCTCCCATTCCCATCTTCTACGTTGTTCACAATCCTGCAACTTGATTTCCTGCATGGAGGTGATAAACTCATAAGTTTTGTTATTGTTGATAGCTTGCTGCTCAAACAATTCATAGTCGAGCACCTTTCTCCGTTTCAAGAACAAGGTCATCCATCCGCCATAGAGGATGCTTCCCAACAAGAAGATGGCAAACACTAACTTGTTATAAAAGAACAGCACCACCGAGAACACCAAGAAGGTGAGCATGGCAAAGGTAATATTGAGTGTCTGCTGCATGAGGAAGTTGTTCACACGGCTATGGTCGTTCATTCTCTGCATCAAGTCGCCCATGAGTTTCGTGTCAAAGAAAGACATCGGCAACTTCAAGAGCTTGATGAAGAAGTCGCTCACCAATGAAATGTTGATACGTAGGGAAATGTGAAGCAACAACCATCTGCGGATAAAGTCTATTGCCGTTCGGCTGACTGTAAGCATCAACTGCCCCAATAATATAAGCCAAACAAAACCTATATCTTGGTTCTTGATACCGACATCCACGATGGATTGAGTAAGGAATGGCAAGACAAGCTGCAAGAGGCTCCCGACTATCAAGCCCAAGATGATTTGCCCGAAGTACTTGCGATATTTCTTTACATACCCAAAGAGAAAGCGGAAAGACCGCTTCTCTTTGATGTTCTCTTCACCTTGCATCTTATAAGTAAAGAATGTAGGAGTAGTTTCCAAGAACATAGCAATGCCCTTGTCCTCATCATTGGTCCTTGTGCTAATCCAATGCTTCTTGAATTCATCAAGATTATAAGTCCCCAATCCTTTTCCTGGGTCTGCTACATAGAATATCTTCCCTTTCCTCACCTTGTATAAAACTACAAAATGATTTTGGTTCCAATGAAGAATACAAGGTAGAGGTGATTCGCTTAAAATCGAAGTTGTAGCTCTTGCACATGTGGTATGCAAACCTAAAGTATTTGCAGCTTCATTGATACCTAGCAGAGACACCCCTTCCGTAGTGGCAAAACAAAGTTTCGACAGATAATTCATAGAATATTCTCTGCCGAAATATTTGCAAATCATTTGCAAGCAGGCTATGCCACATTGCATCGTATCATGTTGATGTATGATTTCTATTTTCTTCATTGGAAAAGATCTGAATTTACATTCTATTTTTCTGACTCATGCCTGCACCAGTGCCCTGATACTTGCTTCTTGCTGTGTTGAACTTATATCGTATAGTAAGAGACACTTTGCTTGTTGACAGTCCATCATACACCATTTCCTTTATTTTGCCAAAATGAGCAATCATGTGGCTATCGCTTGTCCCGAACAAATCATAGATGAAGAGCTGAAACGACAAATGGTCTTTCAATAAAGCCTTATATGCGGAAACATTCGTGCAAAACATTGGCTTGTACAGATACTGATTCTCTTCATGGCCTTTCGTGATATACGACATCATCCACGTAAACATTCCCAGCTTGGTGTTGAGGGTGTTATCAAAACGGAATGAAGCCATTGGCTTGTTGAGTGATTTTCCATCGTGCGTCTCCATATCAAACCATTGCTTGTCAATGGATGCTGTAAGCGAAGGATACCAGATGCCAAACGAAGGGCGCAAGTTGATGGATGCAGCTACGTCATTATACGAATTTCCATTCACTGGCTTCATCAAACCTATTGCAGGATTATCCTTATAAGTCTCCACTGTGGATATAATCGGATTGGAAGTATGGCTATAGGTCATATCGAATGTCAACCATTTGTAAGCCAACTCGTAGTTGAGATTTCTACTTATCTGAGATACCAGAAATGGATTTCCCGTTTCATACGTGTATCGGTTGTCATACTGAATGCCACTGCGCAAATTATGATAGGAAGGACGATTTATGTCGGCTGCATAGCTCAATTGCATCTGTACCTTGCCTACAGGCATTGATAAACTGAGCGATGGGAACCAATTGCCGTACGATTTGCTTTGCTCTGGCACATACTTGCCATATTCATAGTAATTGAAGTCGATGTACTCGTATCTCATACCTGCCTCCAAATTCAGATCACCGAAATCTCTTGAATAGGTCAAGAATGAAGATGTCATGCTTTCTGTAATACGGCTGTCGTCATCCGCTACCAAGTTGGTTGGCACCACTTGGTACTTTGAGGTACGATGGGTGTTGGAATATTCACCACCCAAAGACAAATTACCACCTAATAATGGATAAGAAAGCACCAGTTTGGAAGCGAGCAGATGATAGTCCTTGTTAGTCAAGCTGTGAGCCGTTTGTCCTTGTGCATTCATTCCCACTTCCTGGTATCGCTCTTTTGTAACATCGTTCTGGTATTCCTTCGACCATAGCCAATCTGTATTGAAATCGATGCTGAGCTTACCAATCTTTCCTACATAGTAAATATTACTTGAAAGATTATTCTTCTGCCAAAAGAAATCAGCATGACTATCAGAATTTTCAGACAATTCTTCGTCTTGCAATATAGAAGAACTCATATCGCCGTTCCATGTTTGCTTAGGATTTCTAAGAAAACCGAAGTTGGCACCTATAGAATTGTTGGCATCCAACTGGTAGCTGGCATCCAATCGAAAGTTCATGGCTTCGACAACACCTACTTGTCTGATTTCACTCTTCTGGTTCCAGGTCTTGTCAAGATAAGTCTTCTGCTGTAAGTCTTTATTGTCTGGCTGGTATTGTCTTGCTCCAAAAGCGTATGCGCTCAGCTCTAAGCCATTCTTGCGATAGCTCATATTCAATTGGCTATATCCACCGAAGTTTTTCTCCTCATCATACTCACCAGTAGTCATCGCATCAAACCCGAAGCCCTCGCCTTGTATCTTCTTCGTTGTGATACGGATGACCGCCTTGGTGCTGGCTGCATAACGAGAACCAGGGTTAGTGATGACTTCCACCGACTTGATGTTGTCGGAAAGCAAACGGTCCAGCTCGCTCTTGTCTCTCATCTGTCGTCCATTGATATAGATAACAGGCTCACCGCGACCGAATACCTTGATGCTGCCATTTTGGGCAGAAACGTTAGGTATGCGGTCGAGCAGGTTCTCCATGGTTCCTGCCTTCTCAAGTACGGATCCGACAACGGTTGTCGTCATTCCGCCATTCTTCAGGATAGTCTTAGGCAGGGATGACTTCACGACAACTTCGCCGAGCATCTTGCTGTCTTCTTCCATCTTGATAATGCCCACATTTTCACCAGTGCAATTCTTGCAGATCGTCTTATAGCCTACGGATGTCACCTTTATGATTCCTCCATTGCAGGAAGAGTCGATGCTAAAGCTGCCATCTGCTCCACTTACAGTGCCATTGATGAAAACCGAATCCTGACGATTCAAGAGCACTACGTTGGCAAACGCCAAAGGCTCACCCTTGGTGTCCACTACTTTTCCCATGATATTCTGTGCCATCATTTGGGTCATTGCCGAGAGACACAAGATTGTTGTTGAAAATACTTTCTTCATATTTGTATTTTATTTTAGTCTAAATGCTACACTATATTTATGTGCTATAAATATTTCTGCTGCAAAAGTATAACTAATAGAGCAAGCCACCTTTACCCTTTTGGGTAATAGATAACGTTTAACAATTATTTTTACCCCTTTGTGTAATCAAGCTACTCCACATAGGTATCCATACTTGGAATAAAAGCCCATTATACCTTGTTTACTAGAAGATATAGGTGCTGTTTCGGAAGTTAAATAGTAAAGCGAATCTCCTAATTGGTTTGTCTCAAATCCTAGAGCATTCATAACTTTCAATAGCTTACAGTCAATTTCTGCAACCATATAACTATCGCTGTCACCAACTATAGGCTGGACAGCCAAAGCCATCAAACTTTTGAAAAGAGTGAATGTTGATATACCAGAAGTCGAATCTATAGCAAAGCGACCTACATGCCAATAGTTGAACTTTACATCAGAATGTATGGCTTCTAACGGATTGATGCCATAGATTCTCTCCAATGGTAATACTGATTGGCGGTTCCAAAGAAAGGAAGGATTCTCTGATACATACAGGAATCCTTTCTTGTAATAATCGATAAGATACACACTTTGGTATAGAGAGCGTGATATTGCTTCTGTCGTGTGGATGAGTACATCCAACTTCTTATATTGCTCTTCATTGATAGCTCCAACAGAGTTAGCTGCAATGAAATAATCTTCTTCGTTTGCCATCTTGTTTTTATTATTTTGCTGCAAAAGTACTAAAAAACATTGGTTTTACATCATTTTGTTACCCAAAAGGGTAAAGTTTTGACATAAAGTAATAGCATTACCCAAAAGTGTAGCCGCTTGTTTTGAAAAACGAGGTAGTTTTGCAACAGAAATATAAACATATAAAAATGGAAAAATTAATTGCAACATTTGAAGATTACTCTATCTTCAAGGCTGATGCCAAGTGCATCAATGAACTCTCTCAATTCATCGTGGTGGAGAATTATAAGCATCACGTAGGTACTGTTGAGGCATCTCAGATAGCTGATGATATTGCCGATGTCACAAAAGAAGAGCTAGCCCTATATGGGGACAATACCTATATTTATATAGCTAGGGACAATCAAGGAAAAATATTAGGCTCCATTCGTTTATTTCTTTGCGGACATACTGCAAAAGAAATGAAAGAGATGGGGTATGCTTTCTATTCGGAGCATGTACCAGAAAATGAGCAACAGATGTTGGTGGAAATCAATAGCAATGGCTTTAAGTTCTTTGAAACAAAGATTGCACCAGAAGACAAACACAAATGCTATATCTCATACGATTTCCATATCATGCTCGATGGTAACAGAAAAGTACTTATCAATCACAAGTTAACTCCAATTTTGCTTACGGAAGATGGTAGAATATGGATTGCAATGTGCATTGTTTCTCTTTCTTCGCAATCCACACCAGGCCATATAGAGTTTCATATTGAGGGTTCTCAGAAGTATTGGAAATACGACTTGGATTTCCACAAGTGGAGAGAAAAGGAAATGATACAATTGAAAGAGGAGGAAAAGCAAGTGCTCACTTTGTGCTCGCAAGGACTCACTATGAACGAGATTGCGGACAAGATGTGTAAGTCCATTGATTCCATCAAATTCTATAGAAGAACTTTATTTGAAAAAATTGGAACCAAGAACATCACTGAAGCACTTACTTTTGCCACCATCTATAAACTACTGTGATTTCCCTCATCCATCCCTGCTTCATTATTGAAGCAAGGATGAAAAATAGAATCTTGGAAATCGTTTCACCTCTTTGCCTGTTGCAATATTAAACAGAGCTTGCGTACACAAACCTGCTGTAATCCATGAAGCAACAGACAACTGAGGAGGAGGAATTGCACCTTCCTCTCTTTGATATTGCTTGACCACCTTGTCAAGCCATTCTTGGGGTTGCATCCAAAATGCTTGGTAGCCAAGAACATATTCTACAACTTTCAACTCAAAGCCTAAAGGCTTGTCCGAAAGACTTTCCAGAGGTTTTCCATCAGGATCCACTACCGTTAGAAAACCTGCCCAGCCAAAATTGTAAGGGTGAAGAACATAAATATTCTTTTCTGAACAAATCTTGTCAAAGACAAACGGAATGTCGCTCTTGAAATCCAAGGCATTGACGGCAACATCATGTCCCTCTATCAATCCCTCTACATTATCATGGTCAACAAACTTATTGATGACCGTGATTTTCGCTTGTGGATTAATGGAAAGTAATCTCTTGGCGAGGCTCTCTGCCTTATAGTTTCCAACATCCTCCAACCGATAGTTCTGATGGTTTAAGTTGCTTTTCTCCACCTTATCACCATCGATGATAGTGATAGTTTCAAACCCCATACGTAAGGCACATTCCGCAATAATGCTTCCTATGCCAGCACCCCCCAAAAGAACACGAAAATGCTTAATTTTTTCCTGTTCATCTGGCTTGATGTAAATTCGATTTCTACTATACATTTTTTCCATTTTGATGATACTTTAAATTTTTACTGTGCAAAAGTAGATTTGTTTTATCAAACATCCACTACACAAAAGGGTAATATTTGGATTATAACACCCAACATAAACAAAGATGAACTAAATAGTCGTCCCTTAAAAATGTACTTATTTACTGGTATTCAGTAATTTAATTTATAAAATTCTTTGATAAATCTGCAAGTTTTCTTACCTTTAGGCTGAGAAACTTGCCCCTGCGTCAAAGCTACACCTTTGTACTGAAGGAAATCTATCGTGACCAGCGTTTCCGGAACCATCCCAGGAACAGGAAGAAAGCCCTTAGGGCAGACAGGCGTTTACGCACAATAGCCGCAAGGCTGGTCAGGGAGCTGAGGCGTAATCTTAAAGAGAATCACGACTATGACAAGTTGCCCG
>ERZ779981.637-NODE-637-length-16299-cov-3.01484_pt1 | contig 16299 bp, 12 predicted proteins | sample MGYA00511182_ERZ779981 | MGnify/ENA primary metagenome ERZ779981 (study PRJEB29588, sample SAMEA2149539) | human gut metagenome | biome: human gut; feature: human-associated habitat; material: faeces | place: Denmark | collected 2008/2010 ... | reverse complement strand
AAGAGTGAAGTCTTCTCTACTGCCGCTGATAACCAGACAGAAGTTACCATCCACGTATTGCAGGGTGAACGTCCGATGGCTGCTCAGAACAAGTCAATCGGTCAGTTCAACTTGACAGGTATCGCTCCGGCTCGTCGTGGTGTGCCTCAGATTGAAGTTACATTCGATATCGATGCCAACGGTATCTTGAAGGTATCTGCTAAGGATAAGGCTACGGGTAAGGAACAGGCCATCCGTATCGAAGCTTCGTCTGGTTTGAGCAAGGAAGAAATCGACCGTATGAAGGCTGAAGCTGAAGCTAACGCAGAAGCTGATAAGAAGGAAAAGGAACGTATCGACAAGCTGAACCAGGCAGATAGCTTGATCTTTACTACTGAAAATCAGTTGAAAGACCTTGGCGATAAGATTCCGGCCGACAAGAAAGCTCCTATCGAAGCTGCCCTTCAGAAACTGAAAGACGCTCACAAGGCTCAGGATTTGGCTGGTATCGATGCAGCAAGTGCTGAATTGCAGACCGCTTTCCAGGCTGCAAGTGCAGAAATGTACGCTCAGACCGGTGCACAGGGCGGTGCCCAGGCTGGTCCTAATGCAGGTCAGGCAAACAATGGTCAGAGTTCAAACAGCAAGAACAATGACAATGTACAGGATGCTGACTTCGAGGAAGTGAAATAATTATCGATAAACATCCATAAGAAAAGGTGTGGAACCCAAGTGGTTTCACACCTTTTTTCGTTTTTATTAGAATATGTATGCTATAGATAGTGCTTACTTTAATGGATCTTATTCCATAAACAATGTGACATCATGTCCTAAGTACTGTTCTTTTTCCTCTGGGCCAATGATGAAAAACGTAGCTTCTATTCTATCATTCCGTAAGTAACCGATGAAGCTAAGTATATAACTGTCGGTAGTTTCATTGGGTTTCAGTCTTTTTCCATAAGGATTTTTTATGACGATGGTGTCATTATTCATTTCATATTTTGATTTTCCTTTCAAAAGATATAACGTATTTTTGCTTTGGAAAGAAACTGAATCACTGCTTGTAAAGGTGAAGGAAAGACTCTGAGTACTAAAAGTTTTTCCTATAAGCCTCGTTGAGTTTTGTGTACTTTGATTTTCTGGTAAATCTTTAGAACAAGAAAAAATAAATGCACACAATGAAATAATTAATAGAGATTTTTTCATAATGTTCAGGTTGGTAAAAAATATGGTTCTTTATAGCCCTGGATTCTTGGTGATTCAAGGAACTTATTATTTTTATGATAACAAAATAATAGAAGAGAAGGTTCATTGCAAATTTACAAATGAATAGATGTTTATAATTTGGTTTATGATTTTAATAAAAAACTGTCTTAAAGTGAACCGCATCCCAAAAGTTTTGTATCTAACTTTTGGGGGGTAATTCACTTTGAGACAGCCTTACTTTTTTAGGATAGGATTAATGTTGCTTGTAATTATATACCTTCAAGTTGTTGATGCGACTGGAGAATTTTCCTGCCTGTTCCAATGGAAATACTAAAGTGCATGAGCGGTACATCTTGTCCTTTCCACCTTCATTATAGTATAAAGTCTGCTTGTCCAGTTCTTCTACCAACTTTCCGTTTACGTAGAGACGGGTAGACTGATTGTCGCCTTCAATGGCCAAGTTTGCTTTACCCGGTTTTACCCGATAGTCGAAAGTATAGAGGTAACCGTCGCGGGCATAACCTAACATACCGCTGAGTGGGTCTGACAGATAAAATACAGCATCGCGTGAACGGAACAGCTCGGTACCTTTAGTTTCATTGGTTCCTTCGATGTCAAAGCTTACGGTGTAATCATAGCCTATTTCGCGGTGTGGAGTCTTCATGTTCGGATATACAACATCTGTTTCATAAACCAGTTCTTTTCCGTTTCCGATACGCCCCAGAATATTCACTCCCGGAGCCTCGCTCAAAGTGATGCGTTTCTGGTTGAATTCAGTATAAGGCAGTTTGGTGTCCTTGCCGGTCCACATCTTTACCGCCATGGTCTGCATAGCCGGGAACGCGCGGTGGTGTACATCCTGCATGGAGATACCGTTACCCACATGGTCGTTCCATAAGGCAAACATACCGCCTAAAATGGCCGGATCCTTATCGTCAAACACCTCATCGCCCACTATGACCGGAGTCCAGTTCTCATACAGATACTGGTAGTTCAGATAGTCGTTGTAATAGCCTGCCTGAGGTACGATATAAACCAGTCCGTTAGGAATATTAATGATTTTATAGCCCAGCTTCTTCATCTCGTGTGGCTTTGAGAAGGCATTGTGCCAGACGTTTAGAATCACGTTGCTCGCCTTCACCGGAGTGTCGCCCTGTGCGTGAGTCAGCGCACCCCAGGCGCAGGCCTGCTTGCCATACTTCTCCACAAACTTGATATAATGGTCGGTAAAGGCACGGAACTGCTCCACTACCTTTTTGTCCTTGTTGGAATATTCGTCGGTACCGATATTCACCCGTTTGCCGCGGAACACCGGATTGTCGCCTTCAAGATATTCCTTGAACAGACCATCCATGAACTTGTAGGTTTCCGGATTGCCCAGGTCCAGATGGTCCATGCCATAAGTCTGGCTGCCAATTTCAGGCTTATAGTGTGTGAAAGCCAGGGAATGAGCTGGAGCATCAATTTCCGGAATGATTTCTACATAGTTGTTCTCGGCCAGTTTCTGTAGGTCGATGAACTCCTGCTTGGTGTAGTAACCGTCCTCGGCGGTCAGGCCCGGATAGGTGTCGCACTCCAGACGGAAGGCGGCATAGGTCTTGTTCCAGTCATTTTCGAAATACTGCTTGAAACCATTGTCGTTCAGGTGAAGCTGGAAGGTGTTCATCTTATAGTAAGCCATGAACTTCACATAATCGCGCAGAAAGTCGATGGTAAAGAACTTACGTGCACAGTCGAACATGAAGCCGCGCACGGCATAGCTCGGGAAGTCGCGTATACTGCCCTTGGCCAGACTGCGGGTGTCTGACTGCTCGGTCATCTGCAACAGGGTGCGGGTGGCCCAGAAAGCACCTGAAGTCTCTGGGGTGGAAATCAGTACGCGGTCGGTGATTCGGATGTCATAGCCTTCCTTTGGCATCTTGCGATCGGCCTTGAGCTGGAACACAAAGTCACCAGCGGCGGCCTTGCCGACTGATACCGGCATGCGTACTCCGAACATCTCCTCATAGTCGGCTGCAAAGGCCTCGGCTACACGGAGCAGCTCCGCCTCGCCCGAGATACATACAATTCTGGAAGCCGCCGTGGGTACAAACTGTCCGTCGCCACCTTTCCATTCCTTCAGTTCCGGAATGACGAAAGGCTTAGGGTTCTGTGCCCATACGGCACCCGACAGGCAGAACACACTGCATGCCAGCAAAACGATTCTTTTGATTTTTCTCATAATAGTATTTACAATCGTAGAATTAGTATATAAATAGTTTATAGAGTTTCTGATAAAGATTTTCAAACCCTTTCACAAAGAGCCGTACCGAGTTTCCTTCGGGCTCAATCAACACCTTGGTCGGGGATGCCGGACAAGGCATGGCGCTTCAATCCATTTCTGTCTGTATGGAGAAGAATGAGGGTAATAATAGAAAAAGTACAGATGCTTTCATGCTTTTCATGCAGGAACCGGAGATTACGGCATCTGTACTGAACTGAATATGAAAGACTTGTTTTTATTCTCCCAATCTGGAATCTTTTACATGATCAGTAGTTAGCTGTAAATTCTCAAAGGTCGAGATACATTCGTCCGATTGAGGAGCCTGACTGCAGATACCCAGATAAATTTTATCTCCGTATTCGTTTTTATAGAGACGGACCATTTGCCATGTCTTGCCGTCCAACGAATAGTAATTGGCTATGGTTTGCGTATCGGAAGATATTTTAAAATAAATGGATTCTGTATCCTCGTTTACCACTTCATGGTTGTTGTCATCGGAGGTGCCGATGGTACGCACACTTACCACCCGGTGCGTTCCTCTTTCATCCTGTTCGAAACACAGTTTCTGCCACAACGTGTCATTGGCATACGCAAAGAGTACGGCCGCATTGTAGGTCCCTTCCAGAGTGAATCCCGTTTTGACCTTGGCAGAATACGTGAAAGGTTTCTGGTTGTCTATTTCCATAAAAAGGATGGCGGCATCATCTTGTGATATTTTTCCGTTAGGATCACAGAAAAAGTCTGCCTGAGGTTTGGCACGGAAGGTGACAATACCTGCCGAATCACTCACTTGTTTTTCAGCTCCGTTAAGTGATTTGGTAAAATGAAGGCCATTTAAAGAAACGTTACAGTCTGTCAGTCTGGAACTTTCTACAGTTGGTTCGGTTTTGTCTGCTGTTGGATGAGAGCAAGCGGCTGCCATCATTGCAGCCATAGCTAAAAAAAGAGATTTTTTCATGGTTCTTTAATATTTTGATAATGAATAAATCAAGTGAATACTTTTCCCTTTTGAAGGCATTATTTTGACAGGACTTCATTTATGCTGATAAAGATCGTTTACTATACAATAAAACCGACTTTATCTTTCTCGGTGATTTTTCTTAATACACGGCAAGGGTTCCCGGCGGCCACGACTCCTGAAGGTATGTCATGAGTCACGACACTTCCAGCACCAATCACGGTATCATCGCCTATCGTAACGCCACTGAGGAGTATGCTGCCGCCTCCAATCCAAACACGATTACCTATCGTAATAGGTCCCGGAACTAAGGCACCGGCTATCCGTTCATCCGGATCGAGTGAATGATTGGCCGAGTATGCACTTACATTCGGTCCTAATAACGTGTGATTGCCTATTGTGATCTGTCCGCAATCGAGCAATGTACATCCGAAATTAATATAGACATCGTTTCCAATCGTAATGTTTTTTCCGAATTCGCAGGTAAAGTCAGGCTCCAGCCAAACGCGTTTACCCACTTTCTTGAAGAGTTGCCGCATGATTTCCTGACGACGTTCAATTTCGTCGTCTTCGGTACGGTTAAATTCTTTAAATAGTTTTTTGGCTTTCACTCTTCGTTCAAACAAATCGGCATCAAAGTCATTGCAGATTTGATGTGCTTGCATTTTATCCCATTCTGTCATTTTTGTTTTGATAGGTTTTATTTTAAGTAAGTGATTAAAAATGTGCTTATATCCCTATAAAATAGTAGTATCGTTTATATGAAAGAGATACGGGTGTCGCCATCGCATCCATGTGGAGATGGTGAAACCTTTCGCCTTTTGGGCAATGTTTGGGCTGTTTGCTTAATCAATCAATCCCAACCTTTTTGCTTTATGACATGCTTCTGTGGTGTTATTTACTTGTAGTTTGGCTATGATATTCTGCCTGTGGCGGTCTACCGTATGTTTGCTGATTCCCAGTTTTTCTGCAATCATTTTGCTGGATTTCCCATTTTGTATCATTTGCAATATGATTTTTTCCCGAGCAGAAAGAAGTTGATTCTCATCCGTGAGAAGAATTTTTTTCTCGCCCGTCATCGTATTTATCAGATAAGCTGCTTCGCTGTCTTCGGATGTCAGATTGTACAGGCAGAGAGAATAACTTATTCCCTGCTGTCCGTCGCCTGAGAAATAAAAGATACGATGCTTCCAATAGTGGTATTCCCCCTCTTTGTCACACATTCTTATGGTATTCTCAAGATACCAGGAAAATATATCTTTTGAATGAGAGGATGATACCTTTCGGAAAAAAGTTAATTCTTGCAGACATCGCTTTTTCCAGTCGTCCGGATGAATCCGGTTGTAAATCTCTTCTTCCCATACGGAATCCACTGTTTGGATGGTGCTTGGTCTACCTAGTCCCAATATTTTGCAGGACTTTCCGAAGAAGATATGGCTTTTCCCCGTACGCAAATTACTTAATACGGCAATGGAGTTTTCGCAGATAGAGTAGGACTGCGCGATAAGGCACAGGCGTTGTTCCTCGTCTTGTGCGTATATCCCATCCATTTGTTGATGGAACTTTTGTTTTAACCTCTCATCTATTTCTATCATACATTCAGTTTACAGTGTCACAAAAGTATACAAAGTTTTTTCGAGCAAAGATGAAATGAGGGTGTTCCTGATAGGGTATGGTTATAAATCAGTATAGCGAAAGAGCTTGTTTTTATTTTTATTTTTTGATTTTGGATACTGACAAAGGGATGTGGGCTGTGGAAGTCTTTCTTCTTATTTCTTTTTGTTCAGTCCTGCCCGTATGCGGCTGAGCGACTGAGGCGTAATCATCAGATAAGAGGCGATGTGCTTGAGCGGAACATGTTGCAGCAATTCTGGATTCTGTTCCAGCAGGGCAAGGTAACGCTGTTTTGCCTGTGCAGCTCCTCCGTTTATCATCCAGTTTTCCATGTCCAGAAACTGCCGCTCGAAGATGATTCTTCCGATGTTGGCAAAGGCGATGGAAGAGGCGAAAAAAGTCTCCATCTTTTGCTTGGAGATGCGGAAGACCGTGCTGTCGCTCATGGCTTCGATGGAGGTAAGAGAGGGACGGTCGGCCACGTAGCTCCACGAAGAGAAGAGCGTGTCTCCTTCGGATGCAAACCAGAGTGAGATGTCCACTCCGTCGCGCAGATAATGTCCTCTCCAGATACCTTGGGCCACCAGGTAGAGACTGCTGTTGCGTTCTCCTTCCCGTACGATGTGTTCCCCTTTTCGGTAAGTGAGCCGTTCCATCTGTGCCAGCAATTGCTCGGATTCCGAGGCACTCAGTCCATATTTTTCGTGCAGTATCTCGCTAAAAGTTTTCATTCCTTTGGGTATCTATGTCGCTACAAAGGTAATAAAATCTTAGCTTCGTTTGCCGCGGCAGTAGAGAGTGAGGACAAAAAGGAAGGTCAGCAGCTCGGAAACGGGGACGGCCAACCAGATGCCCGGTACGCCACATATCAGGGGTATCAGCCAGAAACAGAGCAGCACGAGGATGAAGCCGCGCAGCAGGGTGAAGACCATCAATACGGTCGCGTTCCACACTCTGGAAGTAGCCGATAGACACGATGTTGATGCCAAAGCAGATGAAGCCGGAGGCAAACAGGGGAAGTCCTTCTACGGCGAGGTCGTGTGCCGGATAGCGGCTGTCGATGAACCAGGAGGCTATTTGGGAAGAGAACAAGGCTGTGACGGCGAATACCACGACACCGCAGGAGATGGCAGTCAGCAGGGCCAGTCGGAAGGCTGCCCGCACGCGTTCCGGATGTCCGGCCCCGAAGTTGTAGCTGAGAATAGGTTGGGCCGACTGGGCGATGGCGTTGTACACCATGAAGATGATGGGGAAGAAATAGCAGGCGATGCTGTAGGCGGCTACCCCATCTTCTCCCAGGTAGTGGATAAAGACGTAGTTTCCGGCAAACATCATGGTGGCGATGGCTGCCTCGCAGAGGAAACTGGACACTCCTAACTTGCACATATAGCCGGTGTTGCGGAGGGTGAGCCGCAGGCTTTTCCAGGACAGCTTGACTTTACACAAACGGAGAACTCGCTGAGGCTGCATCAGATAAACCAGAATCATCGCGGCGCCGACAATGTAGCCCAGGCTGGTGGCCAAGGCGGCTCCGAACATGCCCCACTTGAAGATGAAGATAAATAAGTAGTCCAGGCCGATGTTGAGCAGGGCCGGGATGATGTTGCACACCATGGCATAGTTGGGTGAGCCGTCCAGCCGCACGAAGAACATGCCCGAACTTAGCAGGGCACTGAATACCAGGAAAGGGACGAACCAGTACATGTATTCGGCGGCGAGGGGCAGCAGGCGGGGCGAGCTTCCCAGCAGCAAGGCGATTTTCTCCACGTTGCAGAGAATGACTGCGGCGTAGGCGATGAGCAATAAGGAGGAAACCACGACAGCCTGCGTGATATTGATGCGGGCCACTTTTATTTTTCCTTGCGACAGGTGAATGGAGGCCACGACCGAGGCACCGATGCCGAACATCAGTCCCACGCCTGTATTAATCAGGAAAAGGGGAGCCGTGATGTTGACGGCCGCCAGGGCATCGCTGCCGATGCCTTTCCCTACGAAGATGCCGTCGGTGATGATGAAGATGGCTGAGAAAATCATTCCCAGTACGGTAGGAATAAGTAATTTCCGGAACAATTTCGAAATATTCATGCTTCCGAAGTCAATACTGTCTTTCATGTCTTTTCTCTGTTTCTTTGATTTGGCTGCGAAGGTAAGTCAATTCCGGCACTAAAAAATTCACAAATGATAATAAATCACTGCCGAAAAGGGGGGCGAAAACGCAAGGACGTTTGGATTCAAATGCACTTGCGTTTGAAGTAAAACGTAAAGGCGTTTCAGATAAAACGTACTTGCGTTTGGGTGGAAACGCACTTGTGTTTTTTTAAGGGCCTGATTTAAGGCAAAAAAGCTGCTCGGGTTAGCTAATTTAACGCGAGGATTTTCTTTGGTATCACAACTTTAGTGTAATTTTGCACGCTTATTAGATTTTAAGGATATCGAGAGAATATATGGCACAGTCGAGAGAGATGACATCAGGGCCGAGTCTGCCACTGATTTTGAATTTTACTTTTCCTTTGTTGCTGGGCAACCTGCTTCAGCAGACGTATTCGCTGGTGGATGCGGCCATTGTGGGACGATTCTTAGGTATTAATGCCTTGGCTTCCGTGGGAGCCAGCACATCGGTGGTTTTCCTGATACTGGGATTTTGCAACGGGTGTTGTGGTGGTTTCGGCATTCCGGTGGCCCAGAAGTTCGGGGCCCGCGATTATGTCACGATGCGGCGCTATGTGTCGGTCAGCCTGAAGCTGGCGGCCGTGATGTCGGTGGCGGTGGCCATTGTTACGAGTCTACTCTGCGGATTTATCCTACGTTCCATGCAGACACCTGAGAATATTTTTGAAGGGGCTTACATCTATCTGCTCATCACGTTTATCGGCGTACCGTGTACGTTTTTCTACAACCTGCTTTCCAGCATCATCCGTGCGCTGGGGGATAGCAAGACTCCGTTCTGGTTCCTGCTGTTCTCCACGTTGCTGAACATTGTACTCGATTTGTTCTGTATCCTAACACTGGGATGGGGCGTTGCAGGTGCGGCCATTGCCACGGTCTTCTCGCAAGGACTTTCGGCTTTGCTGTGCTACATCTATATGTACCGCAAGTTTGACATCCTGAAAACCGAGCCGTCCGACCGCCGTTTCCGGAAAGATCTGGCCCGTCAACTTTTGTCCATCGGGGTGCCGATGGGCTTGCAGTTTTCCATCACGGCTATCGGCAGCATCATGTTGCAGAGTGCAAACAATGCACTGGGTACGGCCTGTGTAGCTGCCTTTACTGCGGCCATGCGTATCAAGATGTTCGTGATGTGTCCGCTGGACAGCTTGGGTATGGCTATGGCCACGTATTCCGGACAGAACTATGGTGCCGGAAAGCCCGACCGCATCTGGATGGGCATCAAGTCGGCCACGCTGATGATGCTGGTCTATTCCGTAGTGATTGCCATCGTGATGTGGGGACTGGCCGACAAGTTTGCCTTGCTGTTTATCTCCCCCGATGAAACAGAGATTATGAAAGATACCGTGCTGTTCCTGCACATCAATACCTCTTTCTTCATCCTGTTGGGTTCGTTGAGCATCCTTCGCTACAGCATTCAGGGAGCAGGTTATACACGGCTGGCCATGTTTTCGGGCGTAGCCGAAATGATAGCCCGTGTGCTGGTCAGCCTTATTTTTGTACCGGCTTGGAAGTTCTGGGGTGTCTGCTTCGGCGACCCGACGGCTTGGCTGTTTGCCAATTTGTTCCTGGTGCCGGCTTTCATCTATGTATATCGCCGTTTGAAGGAGATTGTGGCGAAGGAAAGACGGGTGCCCGTCAATTCCTGATGGGCAGTTGTTTCCAGATGAAAGGGGGGATCAGGTGCCAGAGGGCTACCATGATGCGGTAGCGCCAGTCGATAAGGGCGATGCGTTTCTTTTTCTCCAAGGCTCGCACGATGTGACGGGCCACTTTCTCCGTGGACATCAGCATGGGATAGTGCTTGCCGTCGTTCAGCAGGCCGGTGGCCACGAATCCGGGTCGGATGTCGGTAAACCGGATAGGGAGATGCTGCATGTAGGCCAGCTGTTCCAAGGAGTCGATGTAGATATTCTGGAAACGCTTGGTAGCGGAGTAGGCCGGGGCGGCTCCCAGTCCTTTGGTTCCGGCAATGGAACTAATGACCGCGAGATGTCCTCCTTGTTGCCGGGCAAAGTAGCGGAATGCCGCGGTGACCATCCGTACGAATCCCGTTCCATTGGTTTCCAGTGTCTGGAGTTCGATGTCCGGTGCCAGTGCGTAATTCTGGTGGCCGATGCCTGAACAGTGCAGGTAGAGGTCCATGCCTCCCATTTCTTCAATCAGTTCCTGCAGGCGGTCGGGAGCCTCCGCCTGACAAATGTCGATGGCCCGGATGTGGATGCGGTCCGGAGCCAGCTGCTGCAATTCTTTCAGTTTTTCTTCGCGTCGGCCTGCCAGTCCGAGTATCCACCCCTTTTGGAGCAGTTGCAAGGCCGTTTCTTTTCCGATGCCGGAAGTGGCCCCTACGATGAGGGCCCGCTGGATAGGTTTCTTTTTCATCAGTTGGTACGTATTTCATAAAGGAATTCTTGCGAAAGAGGAAGTCCTTCGGTCGGGTTACAATGGATTTTTCCATACAGGGGCATCTGCGGCTGGAGCGGTTTCAGCTCCGGTGAAAGGTGGTTGCAGAAGGCCGTATAGGAGTGGTTGTTCCTGCAAGGTCCTGCATCGTCGCGATACACCAGCACGTAATGGTTCAAAGGACGGGCATGCACCAGCTGGTTGATTTGCAGGGCCAGGTCGCGTGCTTCCTGCGGTGAAATGCGGTCGAACAGGCTGGAGAGATTGAAAATCACCAGCTCGGTCAGTACGGAATGGGCCTGCCAGAACGTCGGTTTTACGGCCGATAACCGGGAATATGAGCTTGTCTGAATGTGCTTGTAAGCCGAGGTCTGGAAAAAGGCTTCGGTGGTTTCCCCCATCTCCTGCATCGGATAGATACCCACATAGGTCAGGTCCAGGTGAGGCAGGGAACGGCACACATCGGCAAAGGCCAGTCCCGAAGCGCCTGCCTCACAGGAAAGGTCGCAGAATACCACCCGGCCGGAAACTTTCCGAATCAGGTCGTACAGCCAGTTGCCGCTTCCGGTAAAAAGGGCCTGTGCCGCTGCATATTGTTTTCGCAGGTAGAAATAATTGTATACCTGGCAGAAGGTTTGCGGAGTCATCTCTTCAGGCTGGGTACGGAAGTCGCACCGGCCGTAAGCCGTGACTTCGCGGTAGTGGGCCACGTTCGCTTCCCAATCCTGCGGGGGTGGAACCAGTTGCTCGAAAGCCTGCTGGAAGTGGGCGGGCAAAGAATAGCTTCCTTCCTCCAGTTCCCAGTTCCGGCGGTAAGACGGGAGGGTGAAATTGCCTTGACAGAACGATTCGGCATCCGTTTCCAGGTAACCGTTGTGCAGGCGGATGTATTCCAACAGTTTGTAGAATGTGATGTTGGCCCCGAGAATGTGCGGGTTGCCGGTCAGCAGCAATTGCTTGCGGGCGCGAGTTAGTGCCACATTCAGCTTGCGGTCTATCAGGAAGGTACCTTCTTGAAACGTATTGGCTGTCAGAAAATTGAGCTGACTGAAATTCTGTACGGTGAATGAATAGATGATTACATCCCGCTGGCTGCCCTGGTAGCGTTCCACCGTGTCGATGGAGATGTCCAGCAAGGCGGGCAGTTGGAGGCTGGCTATTTCTTTCCGAATCATGGCAATCTGGTTGCGGTAGGGCACGATGACGCCCACCGTCCGGTTGGGGTCGAAATGAGACTCCGTCAGGCGGTAGATATGAGCCAGCAGAGTGGCCACGATGCGGGCCTCGTGCGGGTTGGTCTTGTCGGAGCCGCTGAGACTTTCGGGAACTTCTGCCGGGATGAAGACCATTCTCCGTTCCAGCAGCAGGCGGTCGATGGGGTCTTGAGCGGTTAGTCCGGCTTCGTAGGGTGTTTCTTCCAGCTGGTGGGGTAGCGGCACACACTCCAGTTGCTCCCAGTAGTAGAAGGTCTGGTTGGGGAACTCGGCAATGGCCGGGTGCATGCGTCCTTGCTGGCGGAGCACACTGCGGCACGTGTCGGGACTCGACTTATACAGGCGTTCGAAGAGGGAGTTGCGGCAGTCCTCCAGTCCGATTTGTCGCAGGAGCGGGTCGGTGACAGCCGCTTCTTCGGCGCTTTGTTGGGCAATGGCCGGAAGCTGTTTGTAATCGCCCACTAATACGAACTTGTCGATGGCGTTATGCTGCTGGTGGCGGGCTGAGAGGATACCAATCAGGTCGGGTTCCAGTATCTGTGAGGCCTCGTCGATGAGTGCCAGCTGGAAATGCTTCAACGTGAAGAGGTTGAGGCGACTGTTGAGAGAGGTCGTCGTACTCACGAAGATACGGGTGCGGTCGATTTTCTGCCGGATGTCAGTCAGCTTGGGGCAGTCGGCCAGGCTGTGCTTCAGCAGGTAAGGCACGAAACGCTTGTCGCACGACAGTTCGCTGCCGATGCGGATGAACGGGGTCTTCTCGGCAATACCGGAGTCGAGGAGCATGCCGCAGATTTCATCTACCGCCCGGTTGGTGTACGACAGGAGCAGGATGGACGTATCAGGGTCACTCAAGGCTTCTTCCACCATGTAGCGCAGGGCACACGAAGTCTTTCCGGTACCCGGGGGACCTACTAACAGAAAGTAATCCTTGGCTTGTTTCTCTTTTTGGATGAGTTCGTTGAAACGGCCGTATTCGCCGTTCAGGGTGACTTCCTCCTCTTTCAGTTCGGGGGTACGTACGCCCAACAGCAACTCTTTCCGGTCGGCACGGGCGGACAGAAAGGCGTACAGTCCGCGGAACCCATTGTAGGCCGAGGTATCAGAAAAATCATGTTCGATGGCGAAAAGGTCGTCTCCGCCCCCGATAATATCTTTGTTCTGCTGCCCGTTGCGCAAGACCAGTGTCATGCGGTCCGGGTGCAGTTCGAGGATGTTTCCCTTCATGAGGATGTGTTTCCGCAGGTCAGGTTCTCCCTGATAAGCATACAGAATCACCATGTCACCTGTACGGAAATTAGGCAGGAAGTCTTCTTCCTGTGTCGGAATGTGCAGTTCGATGAGGTCGTATCCTTTGCCCGGTCCGCTGCTTTGTTTCTGCAGGATGGTCAGTCCCAGCAAGATGTTGCCGGCCTCCAGTTTCTCGTGCAGCGGGATGTGCCAGTTGCCGGCAAATCCGTGCGAAGCATCGCTGCTTCCTCCGGTCTTGCTGAGAATTTGTTCCTTTGCCACGAACGTGAAGAAACGGTTGAAGTACGCCCGTTCCAGCGGGGTACAGCGTTTCAAGGTATTGATGGCCGTCTGCAACTGCGGTTCCTGGTAGTCGTTCCACAGCTTTCCGCTCACCTGCAACTCGTTCAGGAGGTCGGTGCTGAGGGAATCCACCACCTCGCCGATGGCTCCTTCGCCCAGCTGCATCTCGTTGTGTACGATGTAGTTGCGGAGCTTGATGCTTTCCCGGAACAGATTTTCGGCAAAATGCTCTAATAGCAGTCCGTCGGCATACTTGGAATAGAGCAGGAAGGTCTGCATGTGCTCTGTTTCCTGTCCGAAGTTGTATCGCAGCACGCCCTGATAGAGCATCATCTGGATGAAATGGTCTTCCTTGTGGCGGTGGTTGTATTCGTCGCGCTTCCCGGCCTTTTGTTCGATGAGCACCTGAAAGTCTTTCTGCATCATGTCCACACGTCCCTGCAGCCCCAGTTTTTCGCAGATGAAAGAGGCCTCGAGTAGGGTGCTTTTCTTGTTGAAATGCCGGATGTTGCGGGGCAATACATCATGTACAAACGAGCGGATGTTCATCATCTGGGCCTGCGCTTGGGCATGGAAATCAGCCGGAATCTGACAGGTACAGAAATCGAGGGCCGAGGCGGCAAAGAATTTCTGGATGGTACGGGGATAGGTGACCGGCTCTTGGGGCTGCTCGTTGATGTAGTCGTCGAGAAACTGGCTGGCCAGGTTACCCATCAGGATGGGGGCCGTATAGGCTTTCGGCTTGATTTTGTTCATGAAATAGTTGAGCGGATGGTGCCCGTATTCCCGGAAACAGGCCGCCAGCGAACTGATGTCAATCAGGTAATCGGGATGGATGACGATGAGGTTCGGAATGTAATGGTTCTCTTCATCCACCCGCACATCGAGCAGGTTCAGGGGCAGGTTCTCTGTCAGCAGGTCTTTCAGATACAGCAAGTCGCCTTGATACCCTCCCTTGGCATAGTTGATGATGATGAAGGGATCTGTGTCACTGTCGGTGGCTGCAAATATCTGGGTGTCGTTCCAACTGGTCACGGAAGCCCGCACGTAGGGAATGTGTGATAGCCGTGTGCCTTGATAGGGACGGTTGGAGTGGGGGATCTCCGGAAGAATGGAAGCCGGAATGTCTTCTTCAAAACCCAGCGAGACAAAACGTACCAAGGCACGCAGGTCATAAAGGTATTCCTGCATGTCGGCCTGAAAACGGTCGCCCATGGCAGCGTTGCAGTTGCGGCGCATGGTCTGGATGGCATATCGGTCGGAAGGCGTCATCTTCTTTTCCTTGCAGATGTAATCCAAACGGGAAAACAAGTTGGCAAAGGAGAGAGTGACCCCCGTGGTCAATTCATAACAAGCCTGCTCCAGCACTTTGTGGAGCAGGATGTATTTGGCTTGTAAATTGTCGGGAGCGGCCGTCGGCTGACGGTGAATCTGTTCGATGCGACGGAACAGATCGAAAGATTGGAGTTCGATACGGGACATGTGCGAAAAAGCAGACCGGCGTTACTGTTTGATTAAGTGATAGATACGGTAAGCCTTGGTCAGTCCGTTGAATTCTCCTTTGTACTGGTCGGTCACGTCTTCCTTGATGAGGCTGACAGAGGTTGTTTCTTCAGCTGTCGTTTCGTCTTCAAACAGCATGAAAGTATATTGCTGTTTGGTACTTCCGGCCATGGTGGCCTCAATACGCAGGTAGGGTTCTCCCGTATCTTCTGCATATTTAAGGGTACGTTCAAAAATACCGAGTTGATAGTTGTTGGTACTGTTCGGGAAAATTCTCAGTTCTCCATATGACAGGGAGGAATCTGAATAAATGAGAGAGAAGCGTCCTTCTGCCTGAATAGGGGATTCTTCTACGATGCGTGCCTTCAAGGTCGCTTCGTCTCCTTTAGTGAGGTTGTCACCTTCCACCTCGGCATCCAGACTTTCTACCCGATATTCATCGGTAGGATTGCTGACCAAGATGGAGACGGTGTAGCTGTTGCCTTCCCGGTCGGAAATGGTGGTAGAAGTCTGGCCGATGCTGACTGGAAGAAAGGTCAGGGTTTCTCCATCGTAGCGGTAGTCTGCGATGGTGGCATCTTCATTTTTGATAGTGTAGTTTCCTTCTCCTCCCCGGATGAAGAATTTTTCGCCCGTACCGAACAAACTGAGTTCTATGGTGCCGTTGGTTATTTTTTGCTGGTTGTCCGCGTTGACGAGATAAATCGGACCGTTATTGTCTTTGCAGGCTGCAAAGAGAAGAATGCAGGTGGTTAAGAGCATTCCTTGGATAAATTGCATAAGTTTCATAAGTCGTATAGTTGAATTCTTGCTTCAAATATACGACTTTTTTGGAACTTGTGAAGGGTATGGAGTAAAAACTAAGGTCAGTCTGTCTGGCTTTTTTATGTAAAAGCGGAGTGAGTGTCTGAGTACTTCCCTTGCAGTACTGTGGTACTCCCTTGGCAGTACTGTAGTACTTTCTCAGCAGTACTGCAGTACTTCCCAGAAAGTACTGGATTCGGATAAAATACTTTTAATCAGTTCTTTTCTTTTAGCGTATAGTCGCCGGCTTTTTCGTCAATCAGGTGCTGCAACTCTTCCAGTGACGGAACTTTTCCTTGGAAGGTAATGACAGCCTCCGGAGGAGTCAGGGTGACTTGGGCGGTGGCGCCTTCTACGGTGTTCAGCACTTTTTCTACCCGCGTGCGGCAGTGGTCGCACATCATGCCTTCCACCAAGTAGGTCTTCTGGACGCCGGAAACGGTTGGGGCAGGAGAGGGAGCGGCTGCCGGCTGTGCGGGTTCCGGCTGTACTTCTATGGGGCGTGTTTCCACTGCTTGTACTTCCACGGGCTGTATCGTTTCTTTGATGGCTGCGGATGTGTGAGTATGTGTGAATTTTTTCCGCTTCAACCGCAAACTGTTGCTTACTACGCTCACACTGCTCATGGCCATGGCCGCACCGGCAATCATCGGGTT
>ERZ779981.634-NODE-634-length-16333-cov-2.00387_pt1 | contig 16333 bp, 15 predicted proteins | sample MGYA00511182_ERZ779981 | MGnify/ENA primary metagenome ERZ779981 (study PRJEB29588, sample SAMEA2149539) | human gut metagenome | biome: human gut; feature: human-associated habitat; material: faeces | place: Denmark | collected 2008/2010 ... | reverse complement strand
CCTAACTTAAAAGTGGATGTGCATGAACCTAGTACTATAGTTAATATTGAAATAAGAAGAGAAGGGGTTTATTTGTATTCCAGTGGAATACCTGGAATGGGTGGCTATCCTACAGGTACTCTAGGCAAAGCACTTCTTATGTTAAGTGGCGGGATTGACTCAGTTGTTGCTGGCTTCTTAACTATGAAAAGAGGAGTTAAATTAGATTTTCTTTATTTTGAAAGCTTACCTCATACAAGTTTAGAAGCAAGAGATAAAGTAATTAGTCTTGCTAAAATACTTAAGAGTTATGGGAATACTGGAAAATTATTAGTTGTACCTTTTACTAAAATTCAAGAAACTATTTATAAAGAAATGAAAGGTGACTACATGATTACTATGATGAGAAGGCAAATGTATAAAATTGCTACAAAAGTTGCAAAAATGAGAAATGCTAATGCGATAGTAAACGGGGAGAGTATTGGTCAAGTAGCAAGTCAAACATTAACTAGTATGAAAGTAGTAAATGATGTAACAAATTATCCTATAATTAGACCACTTGCAAGTTTTGATAAGTTAGAGATAATGGATATAGCAAGAAAAATAGGTAGTTATGATATAAGTATACTTCCTTATATTGACTGCTGTACTGTGTTTGTGCCACCTCATCCAGTAATAAACCCAAGACTAGATGTTGCAAGAAGCGAAGAAGAAAAGATGGATGAAAGTTTACTAGATGAAGCTATAAAAAATATAATTAAAATTGATTTAAATGAAGAAAACCTAGATAATGATTTACTTTAGGTTTCTTTTTTTTGAAAAAAATGATAAAATTAATACGAAGGAAAGTGATAATATAAAAGAAAAAGTCACTTTAGACTTTATATTAAAAGTAAACTCGTATGTAAGTAGAAACGAGTCATTATCTTGGGGAGAATTAAGAACAGGTAATGTAGGTATTTCTGGCACTGACTACATTCCTAAAATTCCAGAAGAGAACGTAGTTAAAGAAGATATTAAAAAAATATTAGAAATTCCAGATATAAGTAAGGGTATAATTTTAGTTAAGGATGATGATTTATTAGAATTTAACAAACTTTTAACAGAATATTATACTACTAGAGTAGATATTAAGATAATAGAGTTTTTATATAACAAGTGTGTTTATGGTTTAGAATAATAAATATACTTGTTATATTAATGATAAGTAATATGTAAATCTTTTTTATATATAAAATTTATAAGAAATTAAAGTTTTAAAAGCAAAATATTTGCTTTTTTTCTTTATATTTTTCCTTAACTATGGTATTATTTAAATGTATGAAAGTGAGTTGATATAATGATTAGTATAGAAAAATTAAAAGATTATGCTAAAAAGTTAGAATTTACTATGAAAGAAGATGAATATGTTACTTTACAAAGTGAGTTTGAAATTCTTTTTAAACAGGTAGATAAAATTGGAGAAATAGAAGGGCTAAATAATTATGAAGTGATGACTCATCCTTTTCCTTTAGATAATGCTTATTTAAGAAGTGATGAAGTAGATATGAGTTTAAGTGTAAATGATGCACTTAGTAATGCTAAAGATAAAATGAGTAACAGAGTTAAAGTTCCAAAGGTGGTGGAATAATGAATATAGAAGAATGTTTAGAAAAAATGAAAAATAATATAAGTAGTGAAGATTTATTTAAAGATGCAGTTTATAAGTCAAAAAGTGTTATGGAAGAGTTGAATCCTTACGTTACAATTATGGATAAATATGAACATATTCTAAGTGATAGTTTAATTAATGGAGTACCTTATGCACTTAAAGATAATTTTAGTACAAAAGGAATACTTACAACTGGTTCAAGTAATATATTAAAAGATTACATTCCACCATATGATAGTACTGTTTATAAAAAACTTAAAAATGCTGGGGCTGTCTTGGTTGGAAAAACTGTACTAGACGAGTTAGCAATGGGAGGAAGTGGACTTACTGGACACACAGGAATAGTAAGAAATCCATGGGATACAACTAGAATAAGTGGAGGCTCAAGCGCAGGAAGTGCAGTTGTAGTTTCGCGTGGTATTGTTCCATTTAGTATAGGAAGTGATACAGGTGACTCAGTAAGAAAACCTGCTAGTTACTGTGGTGTAGTAGGTTTTAAACCAACATATGGACGTATTAGTAGATATGGATTATTTCCTTTTGCAAGTAGTTTAGACCATGTAGGAATATTTGCAAGAAATGTAAAAGATGTGGCAACTGTAACAGACATATTAAAAGGAAAAGATGAGATGGATATGACTACACTAGAGAGTGATAATATTAGTTATAGTGAAAACCTAACTAATGACTTAAAAGGTAAGAAATTCTTCTATATTAAAGAAATAGTAGACAAAAGTTTATATCAAAATAGTCCTGAAACTTTAGAAATATTAGATATATTCTATAAACAGGTAGAAGATATGAGGTCAAGAGGTGCTAGTGTAAGTGAATGTAGTATAGATAAAAAACTCCTTGAATGTATATATCCAATATACTTTATAATAAGTTGTGCAGAAAGTACAAGTAACAATAGTAACTTAACTGGTTTCATCTTTGGTAATAGAATGGAAGGAAGTACTCCTGAAGAAATAATGATGAATACTAGAACTAAAGGATTTGCTGAAATGATTAAGAGAAGATTTATAATAGGTAGTTATGTTTTGGAAAGAGAAAATCAAGATAGATTATTTAAAAATGCTTCTAGAGCTAGGAATATGATAGTTACTAAAATAAATGAATTATTTAATACATATGATGCTTTGATACTTCCAACAAGTGGTACAGTAGCGCCTAAAATAAATAGAGAAGTAGAGCCTGATAAATTAAGTAGTGAATACTTACTTCTTGAAAACCATTTATGTATAGGTAACTTTGGAGGATATCCAAGTATAAGTATTCCAAATGGGTTTGTAAACAATATGCCAACAGGTTTATCAATTACTTGTAAACAAAAAGAAGACTTAAAATGTTTAAGTATTGCTTATTCTATAGAAAGTACTATGAACTATAAAGACATAATAAGTGGAGGTGAACTATGAAATTAGAACCAACTATTGGACTTGAAATACATTGTGAATTAAATACAAAAAGTAAGATGTTTTCTGGAAGTAATAACTTTTATACAACTATTCCTAATACTAATATAAGTGTAATAGATTTAGCTTTTCCTGGTACATTACCTAGGCCTAATATAGAAGGAGTTAGAAAATGTTTAAAACTAGCACTTGCTTTAAACTCTGAAGTACCAGATGAAGTATTGTTTGATAGAAAAAACTATTATTATGCTGACTTACCTAAAGGATATCAAATAACACAAATGACTAAACCTTTTGGAAAAAATGGTTATATTGATATAGAAGTTAATGGAAGTAATAAAAGATGTTTTATACATCAAATACACTTAGAAGAAGACTCTGCTTCAATGACACATGAAACTACATATAGTTTAATAGATTATAATCGTGCAGGAGTACCTTTAATTGAAATAGTTACTGAACCAGTCTTTACTGGAATAGATGATACAATAGAATTTCTAGAAAATTTAAGAGATATTATAAAATATATTGGTATAAGTGAAGCCTCTAATGAAAAAGGTCAGTTAAGAGTAGATGTTAATATAAGTATGAAAGAAATTGGTAGTAATGTTTTAGGAACAAGAGCTGAAATAAAAAATATTAACTCATTTAATAGTGTAAAAGAAGTAATAGAAGCAGAAATAAAAAGACAAACAGAAGTATTAACTAGTGGTGGAATAATAAAACAAGAAACTCGTAGATGGGTAGATACTGAAAAGAAAACTGTTTCTATGAGAGATAAAGTAGATGCAATTGATTATAAATACTATGTTGAACCTAATATACCAAGAGTAAAACTAACTGATGAGTTTTTAAGTGATATTAGAAAAAGTATTCCAGAATTACCTATTAGTAGAATGAATAAATATATTCTTTTAGGAATAAATAAAAAAGATGCAAAAACTTTAGTAAGAGATAAAAGCATAAGTGATTATTTTGAAAAAATGTTAGAGTTAAATGTTAATCCTACTATGGCTAGTAACTGGATTACTGGTAAATTAATGGGTTACTTAAATGAAGAAAAGAAAAGTATACATGAAATATTTATGAGTCCAGAAATGCTTGCTAGTTTAATTAATATGGTAAGTAAAGGTAAAATAAGTAGTGAACAGGCTAAACAAGTATTTAATTATGTTTTTGAAGAAGAAAAAACTCCTAGTGAAATAGTTAAAGAAAAAGGTATGGAACAAGTAAGTGATGAGGCTGCTATTAGAGATATGGTTAATGAAGTAATAGATGAAAATCCTAATCAACTTGCTACTTATAAAAGTGGTAAAACTAATATATTAGGTTTCTTTGTTGGACAAGTATTAAAGAAAAGTGGTGGAAAGGCTAATCCTAGTATAGTTAATAAAATTGTTAATGAAGAAATTAATAAAAGATAGAAAAGGAAGTGTAATATGCTAAATGTAGTTTTATATGAACCAGAAATACCAGCAAATACTGGAAATATTATGAGAACTTGTGTTGCAACAAATACTAAGTTACATTTAATTAAACCATTAGGTTTTAGTTTAGAAGATAAATATGTTAAAAGAAGTGGAGTAAATTATATAGATAAGTGTGATTATACAGTTTACGAAAATATTGATGACTTCTTTAGCAAAAACAAAGGGACTTTCTATTTTCTAACAAGATATGGTACTAAGCCACATACTAGTTTCGACTATTCAAATAAAGATGAAAACATCTATTTCTTCTTTGGAAAAGAAAGTACTGGAATTCCTTTAGACATACTAAAAGATCACTTAGATAATTGCATGAGAATACCCATGACTTCTAACGTGCGTGCATTAAACGTAAGTAACTCAGTAGCAGTAATGGTTTACGAAGCATTAAGACAACTTGATTTTAATGACTTACTTAGATATGAACCTCATAAAGACAAAAATATAATAAAAAATTATGAAAAATAAAGTAAATTTTTAAAAATATATTTTGAATAAATAAAAAAGTATGATAAAATTATATTAAAGATAAGAGGTAATGATATGAAAAAGAAAACCAAATTTATAATTGTTTCAACTGTAATAACTTTATTAGTTGTAATGTTAATGCTTTATTTAAATGAATTATTAATTAATTCTAGTAAACCCAAAGGCTATTTAGTAAAAACAGTAAAATCTCCAGATAAAGTTTATAGATTAAATTCATACCGTTATATGAGTAACAATAAATGGAGCACAGTAGTGTTTTTATATAATAACGAAACACTAAATGCATACAAAATTTATACATCCAGTGAAAAAGACACAAATATTTCATGGCTAAACAATAAAAAAATAAAAATAAATGATACAGAATTAAAAAATTACTATTATAAAAAGTAACTAGCGATTAGTTACTTTTTCTTCTTTAACATTTTCTTCAAAGAGTTTATCCATAGATATCTCTAAAACAGTTGCAATTCTATAAAGTGTTTCAATAGAACAACCTCGTTTACCTTTCTCACTTTCAAGTCTTCTAATAAACTCAAAACTTCTGTCAGTATAAAGTGCTAACTCTTCTTGAGTATATCCTTTTAACTTTCTATACTTTCTTATATTTAAAGATATGATTCTCTTGATATCTTTATTAAAATTAAACTCTTTATATGTGTATGACATAAAAACCACCTACAATAATTTTCTCATAAAAACATATAAAATTATGTAGTCAATAAGTACCTTTTACCAAATTTTGGTAATAAAAACTTAATACTTATAACTTCTGTAGTAAGTAATATTATTTAAAAATTAAATACCAACTAAATAATATAATTTACTTTATAACATATACTTAATTGGTGAACAATATGTTTCAAAGTATACAAAATAGTAGAATAAAAATAATATTTTTAATAGTAACACTTATTTTTTTATTAGTAGTAATAAAAGTATTTTATATACAAGTAATAGAATATAAAAAATTAAACACCTTAGCAAATAGTTTATGGAGTAGAAACCTTCCAGTCGGAGCCGATAGGGGTAGAATACTGGATAGAAATGGAAAAGTAATTGCTGGAAACATCACAACTTCAAGTCTAATTTTAGTACCAAATCAAATAGTTGATAAAGAATACACTTCAAAAAAACTAAGTGAAATAATAGGTGTTAGTTATGAAGAAATGTATAAACATGTTAGTAAAAAAACATCTATTGAAAGAGTACATCCTGAAGGAAGAAATTTAAGTTATGAAATATCTAGTAAAATAAATGATTTACATATTGATGGAGTATACTTACTTAAAGAAAGTAAAAGAAGTTATCCATATAAAGAAGTATTATCTCATGTAATTGGATATGTTGGAATAGATAACCAAGGTCTAAGTGGATTAGAACTCTTATATGATGAATACCTAACAGGCACTCCTGGAAGCATTAAATACTTTTCAGATGGTAAAGGTAAAAGACTAAGTATGGCTGAAATATATGAAAGTCCTACTAATGGAATGGATATAAACTTAACAATTGATTTAGACTTACAACTAGCTTTAGAAAGTGAACTAAATAATGCTAGTACTAAATACAATATGGAAGGTGCTATTGGAATAGTAATGAATCCTAAAACAGGTGAAATACTTGCAATGAGTAGTAGACCTAACTTTGACCCAACTAATTATCAAGCCTACAGTATAGAAACAATTAATAGAAACTTACCAATTTGGAGTAGTTATGAACCAGGAAGTACTTTCAAAATTCTTACATTGAGTGCTGCACTTAATGAAGGAAAAGTAAACTTGTTTGAAGATACATATTACGATACTGGTGGAATAAAAGTAGGTGGTAGTACTCTTCATTGTTGGAAAGCAGGAGGACACGGCTTTGAAACTTTTCTTGAAGTAGTAGAAAATAGTTGTAACCCAGGTTTTGTCGTACTTTCAAACAAACTAGGAAAAGAAACACTTTTTAACTATATAGACAAATTTGGTTTTGGTAAAAAAACAGGAATAGATCTAAATGGAGAAAGTAAAGGAATAATCTTTTCATTAGATAAAGTGGGCCCTTTAGAACTTGCTACAACTGGTTTTGGTCAAGGAGTAAGTGTAACCGCCATTCAACAAGTTACCGCAGTAAGTGCCATTGTTAACAATGGAAACATGTATACACCATTTGTAGTAAAAAGCATAAGTGATTATGAAACAGGTACAATTCTTAAAGAAACAACTCCTACTTTAAAAAGTAAAAACTTAATTACTAAAGAAACAAGTGATATGGTAAAATATGCTTTAGAGAGTGTAGTAGCAAATGGAAGTGGACATAATGCTTACATAGAAGGTTATAGAATAGGTGGAAAAACAGGAACAGCCCAAAAAGTAGGAAGTGATGGTAAATACATGGTAGGTAATTACATCCTTTCATTTATTGGTTTCATGCCTGCAAATGACCCAGAATATGTTGTTTATATAGCAATTGACGGAGCAAAAGGTGCAACTCAATATGGTGGTTCTACATCGGCTCCCATAGCAAAAAGCATATTTAATTCAATAATTAGTTTATATGACTTAAAAAGCACAACAAATGGTATGCCAAGAGAATACTTTTGGTATGAAACAAAGTACGTCACAGTTCCAGACGTAAGAGGTCTTTCTCTAAAAGAAGCAAAAACTCTACTTACAGGCTTTAATTTAGAATACACAGGAAGTGGAAAAACTGTAGTAATAACAAACCCAGAACCAGGTAAAAGAGTAAAAGAAGGATCCCTTGTAAAGTTAATGTTAAATTAATTAATGAAACACCAAAATATTTGAAATTTTACTTACATAAATGTATAATTAAAAGTGAGAGGAGTGATTTTGTGGTTATATTAGCTAAATCCATTTTGGGATTAATGATGGGATTCTTTTTATCAGTATTTGCTGGTTTAATCTTATTACCTATACTAAAAAAACTGAACTTTAGACAAAGTGTATGTACTATGATAACTGAAAGACACTTACAAAAAGAAGGTACACCTACAATAGGAGGATTAATATTTATAATACCAACTATTATAGCAATGTTACTTTTATATATAAGAGGTTCACTAGAAATAACTAGTTCTCTAATAATTATATTATTTGTATTTATTTCATATAGTTTACTAGGATTAGCAGATGACTTAAAAAAGATAAAAAGACACCACAATGATGGATTAACTGTAGTACAAAAATTAATTGTTCAAATAATTATTGCAATAGTTTTCTTCTATATTTACATGAAAGATGGAGGAAGTACACATTTAATAGTTACTTCACTAAATTTAGATGTTGACTTAAAATGGGCATATGGATTCTTTATATTATTTTTATTAGTAGGTTCATCTAATGCAGTTAATATCACAGATGGGGAAGATGGTTTAGCTGGGGGATTATCCGCAATAGCATTTTTATCTTTTGGTATTATTTCATGGGGTAGTAATTGGATACAAGGTTATCAAGAAATTGCTATATTCTGCTTTATATTAGTAGGTAGTTTATTAGGTTTCCTAGTTTATAACACACATCCAGCTAAAGTTTTTATGGGAGATACTGGTTCACTTGGACTTGGAGCAACTCTTGCTGCAGTCGCTATTCTTACAAAGCACGAATTGTCACTTGCAGTAATAGGTGGAGTATTTATTGCAGAAACATTATCTAGTTTTATACAAATAATAGCAATTAGAAAATTTGGTAAAAAAGTATTCTTAATGGCACCTCTTCATCATCACTTTGAACAATTAGGATGGGAAGAAACAGATATAGTTAAACTATTCTGGATAGTTGGTTTTATGTTAGGAATGGGAGCTATATATTACGGTGTTTGGTTATAAAAAAAATAGAACATTTGAATAAAATGTTCTGTTTTATTTTTACTTAATTATTAAATTGTTATCTTTATAGTCAACAGTAACTATACTATTAGATTTAATTTCGTTATTAATTAACTTATTAGCAAGAAGTGTTTCTAGTTTATTACTAACAAGTCTTTTTAAAGGACGTGCACCAAATGCTTCATCATACCCATTATCAATAAAATATCTTCTAGCATCATCTGTAAGTACTATTTTTACATTGATATCAACTAATCTACGCTCGATTTGTTTAACTATATTATCAAGTATTTCACTTAAATTATCTTTATTTAACTTATTAAATACAATTATCTCATCAAGTCTATTTAAGAATTCTGGTCTAAAGTATTTAGTAAGCTCACTAGTTACTTTATTACTTTCTCCATTTAAGATGTATTCGCTTCCCACGTTAGATGTCATAATAATGATAGTGTTTTTGAAGTTGACACATCTACCATTTGAGTCAGTTAATCTTCCTTCATCTAATATTTGTAAAAGTAAATTTAACACATCAGGGTGTGCTTTTTCTATTTCATCAAACAAAACAATAGAATAGGGGTTTCTTCTTACTTTTTCAGTAAGTTGTCCACCTTCTTCATACCCAATATATCCTGGTGCTGCACCAATAAGTCTTGATACTGAATACTTTTCCATATACTCACTCATATCAATTCTCGTCATGTGTGCTTCATCGTCAAATAACTCATATGCTAGACTTCTTGCAACTTCTGTTTTACCTACACCAGTAGGACCTAAAAACATAAATGTACCAATAGGTCTATTAGGATCCTTTATACCACTTCTTGAACGAAGTATAGCATTGCTTACTAACTTTAATGCATCATCTTGTCCCTTAACACGTTTCTTTAAGTTATCATATAAGTGTAAGACTTTTTCTTTTTCACTAGAAATTAACTTTGATAAAGGAATATTAGTCCATTTACTAATTACATTAGCAATGTCTTCACTAGTAACCACGTCAGATAAAATCCCTTCTTTACCTTTCTTACTTAACTCATTAAGTTTTTCATTTAATTTAGGTAATACTTCATTTTTAATTCTAGCAGCAGTTTCCAAATCATAATTATTTTTAGCATTCTCAAATTCAAAAGTATATTTAGAAATATCAGATTTAACTCTTTTTATTTCTTCATTAACACTTTTTTCTTCTTTCCACTTACTACTTAGTTCTTGTTCTTTACTTTTTAAGTCATATAGTTCTTTATCAAGAGCTTCAAGTCTTTTAACAGAAACTTCATCTTTTTCTTTCTTTAAAGCCTCTTTTTCAACTTGAAGGGTTAATATTTTTCTTGTAACTTCATCAAGTGAAGTAGGTACACTATCCATTTGCACTCTTATTGTTGCACAAGCTTCATCTACTAAATCTATTGCTTTATCAGGTAAAAATCTATCAGTTATATATCTATTAGATAGAGTTGCTGCACTTACAAGAGCTTTATCTTGAATAGTAACACCATGGAATATCTCAAATCTTTCTTTTAAACCACGCAAGATAGTAATAGTATCTTCAACAGTTGGTTCACTTACTATAACTTTTTGAAACCTTCTTTCAAGAGCTCCATCTTTTTCAATGTACATTCTATACTCATTTAATGTAGTAGCAATTACATGAATTTCACCACGTGCTAACATTGGTTTTAAAATGTTACCTGTGTCCATTGCTCCTTCCACTGCACCAGTACCAACGATGGTGTGAATTTCATCAATAAACATTATGATGTTTCCTTCACTCTTTTTGACTTCATCAAGTACTTTCTTAAGTCTTTCTTCAAACTCACCACGGTATTTAGCACCTGCAATCAAGCTTGCCATATTTAACTCCCAAACAGTTTTATTTTTCAAACTTTCTGGAACGTCACCTTTGACAATCCTTTGTGCAAGTCCCTCAACTATAGCAGTTTTACCAACACCTGGTTCACCAATTAGAACAGGATTGTTTTTTGTTTTTCTAGATAAAATTCTAGTGATGCTACGTATCTCTTCATCACGCCCAATAATTGGGTCTATCTTACGAGACTTCACATCTTCATTTATATTACGTCCATATTTTTCTAGAACGTTTTCTTCTTCATTATTATTCATATCAAACATATTTCATTCCTCCTTTTTACGTCATATATTATACCACAAAAATTAGCACTCGTCAATATAGAGTGCTAACTATGATAATTTAAAAAGACTAAAGAGTGTGAATAATCTTATCTATACTTTTTAATATTTCTTCTTTAGTATATCTTTTAGTATTAGCTTCTATTTCTTTTTCATAATCTTTATCTTCTTTCATAATTACTTCCTAATCTATTTACTATTACATGATAACTTCTTTATAAGATAAGTAGCATATAAAGGAATTGATTTAATTTTACTATCAGGGTTATAACCAAAATCTTTAGTACTAATTCTTATCATATAATTTGGAGAGTATAAATCATTATAAACATTTAAACTCTTTGACTGAGTATTATTATCCGCTTTTACTTCTATCGGAATAACTCCATCGTTTTCTGTAGTGATAAGAAAGTCTACTTCAGCATCTCTATTTCCTTTCCAATAAAGTAAATCAATACCATTTGCCTTTAATTGATTTGCAACATAGTTTTCAGTAATTATTCCTTTATATATCTTCATTTCATCTAAAAGTATTGTTTTAACATCATTGTTTACTAATCTATTAAAAACTCCTACATCAGAATAATATACTTTAAAAGTATCTTCGTCTACAAAACCAAGTAATGGTTTTTCAGGTAATTTAATACATTTACATACTTGTACCATGCTGCTTTCTACTAGCCAACTTAATGAAGAAGAGTAGTCTCTTGACTTAGAGTTACTTTCAATTACAGAATATTGAAACTTTTTAGATACATTTTGTAGTTGAGAAATTAATGAGTAATAAATTTTTCTAATCTTTAATGTTTCATAAGAATTATTAACATGATAGTTCATATCGTTCATATAGTCTTCAATAATATTACTAAGTATATTTAAATCAAAGTTATAGTAGTCATTATTACAACTAATTAATTTAGATACACTTTCAGGCATACCACCAGATAGCAAGTAGGCTCTGTAGTAACTTAATGCAACTTCATGAACAACTCCCATCGACTCATTTTTATCAAAACATTCATTTATTTTGTCAAGTAACGCTTCTTGATTAAAGGCTATTAAAAACTCCTCAAAATCCATTGGATACATATAAAGTCTTTTAACTTTTCCGACAGGGAAAGGGCTAGTTAGCTTAGCAAGTTTTACTCCTAAAAGAGATCCAGCACATATAATTCTAACATTGCTATGATTTTCATTAATATATTTTAAATCAGAAATTAATTCTTCAGATTCTTGTATCTCATCAATAAATAAAATAGAATCCTCTTTATCATAATCAAAGTCAATAATTAATTTTAAATCTCTAAATTTATCTAAAGAAGACTTATTTGATTTATATAAATCAACAACCGCCTTATCATCTAACAAGTTTATTTTCTTGTAATACTTATATTCATTCTTACAAAATTTATCAATTATATATGATTTTCCACATTGCCTAACTCCTAAAATCATTAAGGGTTTAAAGACAGTTTCGTTTTTCCATTCTAATAAATCATTATATATTTTTCTTTTCATGGTAAATTCCTCCAATACTCACCTTAATTATACCATATTTTAAGCAAAAATACACGTATTTTCATTAACTTTGCACCTTTTTGCACCCACTTTTTGTTCAAATTGCACTTTTTTGCACCCACTTTTTACTCCGACTCGCACCTTTTTGCACCCACTTTCACAAAATGTACCAATATAAACTACAAAATTACTTATTTTTATTATTTATACCCAATATAATTCCTATCATCATAAAACTAGTAAGCAAACTACTTCCTCCATAACTAATAAATGGAAGAGTAACCCCAGTAACAGGAACAAGTCCAACAACAACTGATAAGTTTAAAAGAGTTTGAAAAATAAGCATAAAAGATAAACCAAAAACTAAATATTTATCAAATAAATTTTCAGTCTCTAAAGCTGTTTTAATACATCTATAAAATATAACAATAAATAGCACACTAACAATTAATACACCAAGAAAACCAAACTCCTCACTAATAATAGAAAAAATAAAATCAGTCTGAGGTTCAGGTAAATAAAAGTGTTTCTGTCTAGAATTTAAGAATCCTTGTCCAAGTAACCCACCTGGTCCAATTGCATACAAGCTCTGTATAATTTGAAACCCACTTCCTAAAGGGTCACTCCATGGATTAACAAACGAAATAATTCTCTTTAACCTATAAGGAGCAACTATTATCAAACCAATAATACCTACAATACCAAGTATTCCTAATCTAACAAAAATACTTAAATTAGTACCCGTAATAAAAATAAGTACTATTAACGAAAACACAATAATCATGCCAGTTCCAAAGTCAGGTTCAAGTAAAATCAAAAGAAAAAATAATAAAATAAGCCCTAATATAGGGAAAACAAATTTAGAAGTAACTCTTTTAAGAGCATCATTTCTTTCTAAATACTTAGACACAAAAATAACTAAACTAAGTTTACTAATCTCACTAGGTTGAAAACCAAAAGAAGCAATACCAAACCAACTTCTACTACCATTTCTAACAACCCCAATTCCAGGAATTAACACTAATACTAATAAAATAAATGTAAATAATAACAAATAATTAGAGTATTTTTTATAAAAACAAGAATTTATTTTACTAAGAATAGTCATTAAAATAATTCCCAATATAAGAAATATACCCTGATTAATAACATACTTAAAAGCATTATTAAATTTGTAATTAGCCCATACATAACTACTAGAATATATCATAACTAAACCAAATACTGATAAAATAATTGTAGCATAATAAAGAATCTTATCTCTCATAAATACCCACCTATAAAATTTTATGAAAGAATTAATGTTATATACTAGATTTTAGGTTTTACAAAGTTAATAAAATATAGTATAATTATAAAAGTGATTGATATGAAAAAAGAAGTAAAAAAAATAAAAGAGTTAATTATTAAAAATAAAAATATATTATTTATAGCAATTCCATTCTTATTAATGGATTTATTTACAAGAGGTTTAGGACATAAAATAAATTTTTTTGGGATATATAGGTTAGTACCCAATTTATTTACTTTAATATGGATAGCACTATTTTTAGGTGTATCATTATCTTTTAAAAAGAAAATAGGTAAAACTTTATACATAATATTTTTTATACTTAGTTTTGCTTTGTTTATAGTTAATAATGTATATTATAGTATGACAGATACATTCTTTGATTTTTCACTTATCTTACTTGCAAGTGAAGGCTCAAGTTACTTTATGGATGCAATAATTAACTGTAACATATGGGTATATGTATTAAGTGTAATTGTATTAGGTACATTTATCTACGTACTTAAGTTTTTCCCAAAACAAAATAAAAATAATTATAAAAGATTAATCCTAGTAATACTTGTATTTACTATAATGCATCTATTAACTCCATTACTTTTAGGTAAAAAAGATGTAGAACTAACTTGGTCAACATGGCGTAATCCTAGAAATATATATATTAATTTTAATGATAATAATAAAAGCATGAGAATAAGTGGCTTTTACGAATACAATATTAGAAACTTCTATATAACTTTCTTAAAACCTAAAAAAACAAATAGTGAAGAAGAATTAAAATTTTTACATGATATGTATAATATGGAAGAAGAAAAAGATAACGATAAATATACAGGTTTATTTAAAGGAAAGAATTTAATACTTTTACAATTAGAAGGGGTAGACACTTGGATGCTCACTAAAGAAAATACACCAACACTTTATAATATGCTGATGAATGGTATTAATTTTACTAATCATTATTCATACTATAATGGAGGAGGAAGTACATTTAATAGTGAATTTGCAGTAAATACAGGTTTCATAACACCACTAAGTTTTACTCAAAATGCATACTCTTTTAGTAAAAGCACCTTTCCATATACTTTAGCTAGATTATTTAAAAATGAGGGATATGCAGTAAACGCTTTTCACATGAATACAAGTGAATTCTATAGTAGGGGAGCAAATTACAAAAACTGGGGTTATGATAACTACTATGGTTTAATAGACTTATATGACTATAAAAATAAAGAGTATGAATTAGATAGAGAACTAATACTTAATGAAGACTTCAGTAATAAAATGTTTGAAAATGATAAATTTGTAGATTACATTATAACTTATAGTAGTCATTTACCTTTTAGTACTGAAAAAGGTGTATGTAAAACCTTAATTACTATGGATGCCTTAGAAGAACTTGGTGAAGAAAAACTTCCAAAAGATTATACTCTTCCAGTATTGAATGAAGAAGAATGTGCAAAAAGACAAGCAAAAGAAACTGATTACATGGTAGAATTATTACTTAATAAATTAGAAGAAAAATCTTTGCTTGAAAATACAGTAATAGTAGTTTATACAGATCATTATTTATACACATTAAGTGATCAAACTATATTAGATAAATATAAAGATACAAAAAATAACTTAATAAATCATACACCATTCTTTATATATGATGGAAAAACAAAAAAGACAGTAAAAGATGTAACAAGTCAGTTAAATATACTACCTACAGTACTTAACTTATATGGAATAGATTATAATCCAGTAAACTATTTGGGAAAAAATGCATTAGCAAAAAATTATAACGGATATGTATTCTTTAGTGATTATAGTTGGTATGATGGTAACGTTTATGTTGAAGGTGGAGTTGTTACAAATAATAAGTGGATAAGTAGTGATGACTTAGAAAATATGAATTATTATATAGGTGAAATTATTAAAAAGAATGATATAACTTTAAAAACAGATTACTTTAAAAAGATTACTACTTTAAAAGAAAATACACAAAATAATGAAGAAGAAACTGAAAAAAATAAAAAGGGTACTTGAAAAGAGTATTCTTTTTTGGTATACTTTTATTAGTTTAAGAGTAGAAGGAGGATAATTTTATGACTAATAATTGTGTAAATAAATTAAGTTATATATCTTCAACCATAGTACAAAATAAAGTACTAAACGGGGGGGGGTATTATCTTCTAACTAACTTAAAAGTAAATAGTTTTTTGCATGAAATAAATGGATAGAATGATTCTATCCATTTTTGCGTTGGAGTAAATAATAAAAAAACTTGAAGGAGATGTTTAAATTGATAAGAAGATTAAAAACTAAGTATGGGGTATTTTTAAGTATATTAGTACTTTTTAGTGTAGTAGTAACACTTTCTTATAGTGCTTTTATATTTAGTACTGTTAAATATAGGAGTACTGAACTATTAATTAGTAAATTAAATTATGGGATAACTATAACTGAAGATAAAACTAATTTATCAAGTATAAGTGGTAGTAAAGTAACTGTACCAAAGGGTAGTATTACTTATTA
>ERZ779981.630-NODE-630-length-16419-cov-1.3798_pt1 | contig 16419 bp, 6 predicted proteins | sample MGYA00511182_ERZ779981 | MGnify/ENA primary metagenome ERZ779981 (study PRJEB29588, sample SAMEA2149539) | human gut metagenome | biome: human gut; feature: human-associated habitat; material: faeces | place: Denmark | collected 2008/2010 ... | reverse complement strand
TCTAAATTATATTTAGTAAGCGGGAATAATTTATATAACGACATATATAATTTTACTGATACTAAAAGTTATGGTACTTATGAAAGTTTAAGTTTTTCTACTACATATCCATCTTCTATAAGTATTATTCTTAATGAAGATTATGATGCTATAAAATTTTTAGAGTTTATTAAATATAATGTTCGTAAAGTAAGTAAATCAAATAGTCTTGTTAGTATATCCCCCGTAAAGGAAGGTATGCAGCCTTATGCTGGAGATATATTAGAAATATTTAGTGAATTTACAAATACTGGAGAAATAGATATTAATATAGATACTACTAATAAATTTAATAGATATTCTAAACCTTGGTTTGAATTAGGTAATTGGAATTTTAATTATTTTAGAAATAAAATTTCTACTTATAATGGTAGCGGTTCTGATAAACTTACTCGTATTTATGGAAATTATATAGTTATTAAATTTACATTTGATAATAAAGATAAAGTTTGTATTGAATTTGAAAATTTAAATGGCAGTGTTTCTAAACAAAGAAAATTATGAGAAAAATAGTTAAACGTGATAATAGAAAAAAAGCTTTTCTTGGTGCTTTAATTGGAGGAGTTGCAAGTATCGCAGGTTCGGCTATTGGTGCAGCTAAAAGACGTAAAGCTGAAAGAGAAAAATTGAAACAGCAACAAATTGAACAAAATCAAAATGATGCTAAAGCTCAAGCTCAAGCTCTTACTGCAAGTGTAGCTAATCAAGATTATGTAGATGAATATAATAAAAAAGTTACTTTAAAAATGGGAGGAGATAAAAAATTTAATGATAGAATTAAATCTAATGAAACTAAATCTAATGAAACTAAATCTAATCGTATATTTAAATGCGGTGGTCAAAAGAAAGCTAAAATGGGTTCTTTAATTGGGCAAAATGGAGTTGGTGGAGAAATTGGAGATGCTATGTCTGGAATTGGAGGATTGGCTGATTCTTTATTTGCTTCAAGTTCTGCTCCTAAACAAGTAAAGAAAGCTGATGGATTTAGTACTACTGGCCCTAAACTCCTAATTATATGAATAATACTAATAATAACGATATTAATAATAATATTAATACTGTTACTAATCCTACTACTCAACAACAAAATAATCAATTTGTCGATCGTTCAAATACTTTGCGATGCGGGGGCAAAAAACGTATAAAGCATAAATAAAAACTATTTTTAGGCTGTTATATTGATTGAATATTGAAAATAATATAAATATATCTAAATTGAAATACATTAAATTAAACAGCCTAAAATTTATTTATTAACTATAATATTATATGAAGAAATATATTTTAAATCCTAAAGTTGTTCGTGGAGGAAAAGCTATTCCTCTCGGTAATAACTTTTATTATATGCGAGGCAGAAAGCACGAACAAGGAGGTATTGATTTAGGTGCTGATGATAAGAATGGCCTTGAAGTTGAAGGTGGTGAAGTAGTTCACACCTCTAAAAACTCTATTAAAGTTTTTAGTGCAGTTCCTATGCTTAATGGTAAAAGTCCTGCTGAAAAAGTAATTAATGGTGAAAATGCCAATAAAGTATTTAAGGAACAAGAAGAATTTAAAGATAGAAATAATTATAATGATGATGGTAGTAAAAAATATCAAGCTGGTGGAAAAAGAAGATATATTGGAGGTAATACTAATGAAGCAAGACAAAAATATTTTGATACAGATAAAGAATTTACTGATAGCGTAAAAGTAATTGCTAAAAGATATAATATTAATCCTAATCTATTAGCAAGTAGAATGGCTAAAGAAGGTCCAATAGATAAAGCTATCAATTATTATAATAATACTAATGGAGAATTTGATAGAAGAGAAGTTCATGGAAGAGATTGGGGATTAGACGATACTGGTAATAATTTAAATGAAGGAATTATTACTTTAAAAGAGCCTTATTTAAATTATTATGATGAAGAATTTTTTAATGAAAAAGATAGAAAAGTTAATTCAGTATATTCTCCTGATTGGAATTTTGGTATTTCTGCAACTGCCGCTGAATTAGAATATAGAAGAAATGAAATGAAAAAAAGATTTCCTAATTTATCGGATGAACAATTAGATGCAGCTGCATCCGCTGCATTTAATAGAGGTATATATGGAGCAACTAAATATATAAAACAAGGTAAGGATTTAAATGAATATTCTCCTTTTATAAATATTAAAAAAATGGGTGGACAAGTTAAAAAAAATATATTTGTAGAACTTAATGTTGGAGGTAAAAAGAAGTTAGTGCCTGCATCTTCCTTTACGGGGGAAAGACAAAAAGCTCTAATGGGAATTAATGAAGATATTGATTATATTAATACTCCTAAATATAAAGGTATAATAGAAGAAGCAAGCATAACTAATCCTCGATTATCTCCTAATAATGTATATAAACAATTAACTAATGCCGCTGGTACAGATGATGCTTTAAAAATTAAAAAATTAAATAATATTCCAAATAATATTAATAATAAATTTAGTCCTGCTGCTGGGCATTTTAATGAAATTACTCTTGGAGATATTATAGGAGGAGTAACTAATACTATTGGATCTATTACTAATTATAATAGCAATAGGCGTACATTAAATAATATGAAATATAGTTCTGCACCTCTTCCTATTCAAGCAAAAAAACTTAAAATTCGATTTAATATTAATCCTCAATTAGATAAAATTAGAGAATATCTAAAAGCTACTAATAGAGATATTGATGCAAATACAGCAAGTTCTCGTGTGGCTCTCGCCCGTAAAGGAATAGCACGCACAAATGCTTTATTACAAACTAATAATCTTTATGCTACTAAAGAAAATGCTGAAACCCAATTATTAAATCAAGATAATATGAATCAACAAAATGTTGCAGCTCGTAATGTTGAAATGTATAATAGGTGGAGAGAAGGTAAAAGTAATTTTGATAATATGTTATTAGAAAAACATGCTGAAAATACTTCTGATTTAATTAGAGGTTTAACTACAACAGTACAAGATATTATTGGTGGAATTGAACAAAGAAAAAATATTAATAATACTTTATCTACAATTGCTGCTGCAAATCCTAATGTAACTGCTGAAATATTAAAAGATTTAGGTGTAGATTTTAGTTATTTGATTAGAAATGGTAAAAGGATTAAAAATAAGAAAAATTAATTTATAATATTATGAAAGGTTTTAATCCTATTATAAGACAACGAGTATCTCCTATTAATTTAGAAACTGTTGCTAATACTTATAGAGAACTTGAACAAGGCCATCAAAAAAGTATGCAACTTGCTTCTCAACTTCAAACTGCAATGGCTCAGCTTCCTCTTAATGAAGCTGAAGATGAATGGAGGCAAAATAAAATTCAACAAATTAGGAATACTCTTGATAATAATTTAAATTATGGAAATGCTGCTGGGGCTTATGATGATTTAGTAAAAGCTCAAGGTGATATTACTTCTGATCCAGGTTTAATAGGTCGTATTAGAGCACAACAAGATTATACTGCATATTTAAATAATATTAATGAGCGACAAGATTTATCTGAATATCATAAAAATTATTATAGAGCAAATACTAAATATAGATATAATGATATTTATAATGATAAAGGACAAGTAATTGGAGGTACTAAATGGGAACCTAATGAAAGACCTGTGTCAAGTATAGATATGAATAAAATATATAATGAAGCTCTTAAATATGTTTCTCCTGATGCTGGAGGATATGAAAATACTACTTTTATAGATATTTCTACAGGTAAAGTATCTAATACTTATACAGAAAATAGTACTATGGCAAGATATAATTCAATAACTGGAAAATATGAGATTCTTCCTCCAGAAAAAATTAGAGCTGCTGTAGATGCTGCAATTAAAGCAAATCCTGCAATTAGAGCAAGTTTAGAACAGGATTATAAAATTGATAAATGGTATCATAGTCAAAATCCTAATATTGCAAATGATGTAATTGATCCAAAAGGATATACTAAATCTTTTGATCAATATGTAAATGATAAAATAGATCCATTTATTAGAGCTAAAAAATATAGACGAATATATACTTCTACCGCTTATAATGATTCTATGATAAATGAAATCGCTAAAGCTAAAGTAACAGCTAAAGCAAATAATAGTGGAAATAATCAACAAATAAATAATTTTTTAGCTAATACTATTGTTGAAAAGGGCCCAAGAGCTCAAGTTAAAATCGACCCCGGATTAGAAGTTTTAACTGGAGTTAGAACTATCGGAAGTACTTATACTGAAAAATTAAATGAAAAATATCCTAATATAAATATTCCAGAATTTAATTTATATACTACTCCAGATGCTTTAAGTACTTGGGCAAAAAATAATAATATTTCTGGTGAAGTAGCTATAGATGTTATGAGAGAATTTGATAATTTTAAAAGAGCTACTTTACCATATAGAGCTACTATTAATAATGTTATTGGAGATGTAAATGATCCAAATAAAATAGACGCTTTTAATTTTATATCGCAAGTAAGTAGTGGAATTATTGATGATATATCACCAGATGATACTGATACTATGAAAGAATGGAAACAAAGTTTTGCTAATATTACTGATAGATTATTCGGAGATAATTCTGCTGGCATAGCTATAACATTAAAAAATCAAAGAGATTTAGATACTTTTAAACGAAATATTGGAGATTTATGGGACACTTATGAAATTAAACAATATAATACTGAAAATGGAGATATAAGATTAGTTCTTTCTTCAGATCATAAAGATGGAACTTATAAATTTGTTCAAGCTGCAAAATCTACAAATTTAGATAGTAGAGTTTTTGGAGGAGGATTAAGAAGAGAAAAATATACTTCAATTAGACGAGTAGACGAAAATGGAAATATTGTCCCTCTTGAAGTTCATTTTAATAATCCAAATAGAGAATTACTTATATCTCAAGCTGATTATCTTTATACTGATATAATAAAACAAGCTAATAAATTACAAGAAGATATTCTTCCAGTTGGTGATGAAGTTGTTGTTGATACTTCAGTTTCTTCTCATACAAATCCTGAACATTATATGAGAGATCAATTATATCAAACTATTAGTAATCCTGCTGATGCTAAACTTGAAAAAGATCGTAGAGATGATATTGTAAAAAGATATACTAATATATTTAAAGCTAATCCTCAACTTATGATTTCAGGTGATTATTTAGTAGTTGATAAAAATGGAACATTAAGAGATATGACTTCTGACGAAATAGAAGATGCTCGTATTAAAATTCCAACTTATAATGATAGTAATATAAAGCATCAATTAACATATGTTCCTACTATGGGATGGAAAATTAAAACTACTGTTACAGATGACAGTGATGTTAAAGAATATATATTAAAAGAAGGACTAAATGATCCATCTATTGATGCTGTTAATAATAGTATAAGCACTCAAGCAAAATTATTATTAGATAATGTTACATATGCTTATCAAGCGTTTTCTTATGATACTCCATATAGTACAGATATTGTTGTTAAAGATAAACATACCAGTAAATTTATATTACAAGATGAAGATTTAAGAACTATAAAAGAAGATATTTCTCTTCAAGATGTTGAAAAACTTGCATTGTGGAGTGTTGTAGAAAATAAAGTACGCAACGGTGAATATACAGAAAATGATAAAGAAGCAATAGGGCAAGCTTATTATAATTCTCTTATAATTAAAGGTTTTGATCCAGAAACAGCAATGATGTTTACTAATGAGTATATAGAAAAATTATGAAACTTACACGTGAAGAAATGAATAGAATAATGAAAGGAGAGGGTAATAAACCTTCTCCTTTTTCTGGTTTTGGAAATACTGATAATAAACCTTCTCCTTTTCAAGATCCTTATGGTTTTTCAGCTGTTAATAAACAAATTGAGAATCTCCCTCGATTTTCTGTTAGTAAAGAAGATTATGAAAATTTTGCTGATTATGATGTTTATTTAAATGCTTATACTACAAGAGAAGAAGCTGAAAAACAAAGAGCTAAAAATCAAAGTTGGATTGAACAAACAGGTCGCGCTGTTACACAAGCTGTTGCAAACGAATTTATTCTTGGAACGCTTTCTGGATTTTCTAATATGTATGATGCTGTTTATAATCTTATAGCTAATGACGGTTATAATGATTATACTAATGCAGTAAGTACAGCACTTGAAAAAGCTCAAGATTCTATTAGAGAACGATTTGCTATATCAAGAAAATCCTGGAAAATCATTTGATATTGGAGATTTTGGATGGTGGGCTAATAATGCTATTAGTGTTGCGTCTACACTATCTATGCTTATTCCATCTACGGGTATCATGAAAGGAATTAAAGCTCTTGGAAAAATAGGTAAAGGAACTAAAACTATTGGAAAATTATATAATAAAGGAATTTATGGTATAGGTAAAATTGCTGAAAAAAGTCATCTAACTTCTAATCCTGCAAGAACTGCTAAAAGTATTAATACTGTTTTAGATCTTGGTGCAACAGCTGTATTAAGTAGAACTATGGAAAATTATATGGAAGCTCGTGAAGTTTATAAAGATATTTATGATACTTCCATAGAAAGATTACAAAATTTTAATGATATACAAAGAGAAGAATTTTTTAAAAATAATCCTGAATTTGTTGGTTTAAGTAATGATGAAATAGCTAAAAAAATTGCAAGCGATTCTGCTGGAGAAACATTTTTTAATGACTATGCTATGGTATTAATGGATTTTGTTCAATTTAAAGCTATTAGTAGTCTATGGAAAGGAGCTTTTAAACTTAAACCCACAGCTAAATTAAAATATATAAATAAACAAGCTGCTAACAAATTAAATGCCGATGCAGCTAATATAGATATTGAACAACAATCTTTAATTAAAAGATTATTACAAAGTAATTCTACTTTTCTTGCAGAAAATTTATCTGAAAGTTTTGAAGAAGGCTATCAAGGTGTTCAAACTGAAAAAGGAAAAGAAGTTGCAGAACTTATATTTGATCCTACTTATAGACCAAGAGATTTAAGTTCTTATTTATCTGATCCTAAAATATGGGAGCAAGCTGTTTGGGGTTATCTTGGAGGAATAGGTTTTCAAGCTGCTGGTAGAGGTTTAGGAAATCTTCAAAATAAAATTCAGGGAAAGATTAATAAAAAACATATGTCTCCTGAAGATTATAATCGTAGTCAATTAACTTTTGAAAAAATTAGAGAAGCTGAAATTCTTGGTCGTAGAGCTAAAATTAATGATTATCTTGAGCAATTATCTTTACTCAATGAAGGAAAAAATCCATTTAAGCCTATTACGGAAAATGGAACTATTTCTGATTATGAAAATATAACTCAAGATGAAGCTGATATTATATACGATAGATTAGCAAATGAATTTGTAGTAGATATGGTATTAAATGCAGCTGATGTAGGAAACATTGAATTATTACAAGAATATATTACTAATCCAGAATTTAATAAATTTTTTGATGCAGCTAATATAAATATTGCTAAAAATAAAACTAATTTTACTCAAGAATTAGTTAATAAAATGAATAATACTATTGAATTATATCAAAATGAAATATATAAGGGAATTCATTCTATTGATGGAGATAACGATCAAATAATTAGAAATATTGCAAGAGAAAATGTTAAAAAATATTTTAATTTAGATTTAATTAATCAAGCTATTAATAGAATAGATACAGATATTACTAAATTAGATCCTAATGATGAATATCAATTTGGAATACAACAATTAGTTGAAATTAATAAACGTATTGATGATATATATAAACTTAAAGATACTGATGATATTGTAAAGAATCAATTAATAAAAGAATTAAAAGAAAAGAAACAAAATATTGTTGATAGATTAAATAAAAATACTATTGTTGCAGAATTAAAAACTAAAGACTCTGGAAATATTATTATAAATGCTGATGAAAATTGGTTATTAAATAATGTAGATAATGATTATTATAATAACGATTTTTCAAATGTGCCTGACGCTATTTCTAAATTTATAGGAAATAAAACAGTTTTATTGTATCAAACTGATGATATTCGTAATTCTATTCCTACTACTAAACAACAATTACAAGATAGATATAATCAAATTAATAGAGTAGTAGATCAAACTGTTTCTAAAGCACTCAATGATGCTTTTACTAATATAGGACATTATATAGAAACTTCAGTCGATCCAACTAAAGCGTTTAATGATGTTCTTGCTAAAAAAGTTCCAGAATTAGAAAAAGATATTGAAATTTTAAATCTTGGAGCAAGTAATGATCTTGAATATTATTATTTACTCAAAGAAGTAAGAGATGAAGCTATTAACAAAATAGAATCTATAAAAAATAATAATAATGACAATGAAACTGTTAATAAAGAACGAGAAGAAATATTAGAAAAACATCCTATTCCAACTGAAAAAGAAATTATTGATAATAATAATGAAACTACTAAAATTATTAATGATGTACAAAAAGCCACAGGTGAGCCTTCCTCTACGGGGGAACAGGTAAAAGCTCCAACCGAAAGTACTAATCCTATTATTCCTGATTTAATTGAAGATAGAACAGTAGTAGGTTTTGAGGAAGAACAAAATCCAGCTGAAGCATTAGCTTTACAAGATGCTATTAGAATTAGAGAAGCCATAAATATTCCAAGTAATGATGAATTAGGAGAAACTGATGTTACATCAAGTGCTTCTTTGTTTGCTCTTCAGATGTATAGAAATAATAAAGATTTATATAAAGGACTTGATGGAGAAAATTTTAATAACGATAACGCTAAAACTCTTCTTTCTCAAATAGAAGATAAACTTGAGTTAGAAGGTTATAATAAAGATCTTATTAAAAGTGGAGCTATTAAAGGTTTAAAAATAGCTATAAAACACATTAATAATAGATTACATGCTAAAGGACTTCCTAATCTTGCAGCTCAAATAATTGATAACATTGATGTTACTAAAAACGCTATTAGTCCAGCTATTCCTACATCTAAACTTAATGATACTATTGATAAATTTTTAGATGAATATATAAAATCTGTAAATATTAAGCCAAATAAAAATGGTAGCACTCTTATAGATATTGTTCAATTATTTGATTATTTAATTAATAATAAAGATATTGGTTATGAACAAGCTAAATTAATTTATATTAATATGTATGATTATATTATTAATCATACTTCTAATAAAGAATATAATAAATATATATTTAAAAATGTTAGATTAGTTAAAGATAATAATATTACTTATAAATCTTTCACTAATGCTTTAGAAAGAGCTAATTGTTTTCTTCAGCAAGTTCAATATGCTAAACGAGAATATGAAGTAGTTAATAATAGATTAAGAACTGCTGTTGCTAATAAAGTTAGAACTGATAGTAAAGCAAGAGAAATATATTATAATCTTAAACCTGGAGATAAATTAGATATTGAACGTAACGGTAAATTATTGTTCTTTAAAAAGGATGGCGTTGAAATTGGATATTCTATTATTCCTACTACAAGTTCTGATGGTAATACAGTATATATGCCTAAAGAAAAAGGTTTTAGATATAATATTACTAAAAACGGCTCTACTTATAGTAGTCCTTATTTTGATGAATTATTTATTAAATTAATAGAACAATCTGAAGATGTTCAAGATTTACTTAATATATTAAGTATTTACGAATCTAATATTGAAGTTGGCGCTATAATTAATGAAAGTCTTTCTGAACAAGAAACAGATGATATTTATAACTCTATTTCTGAACAATCTAAAAAGCCTTTTGAATTTGTTAATAGTAAAGGTACTCCTGTAAGTAATATAGATGGAGCTAAAATTATTGTAAATCATCCTATAATTAAAAAATTAATAGATGATGGATATATAGGAGTTGATACTTATAAAGTTGTTGATGCTGCTAAAACTATTGCTAATGAAATATTATCTGTTCTTAATTATGATGGAATAAATATTAGTCCTGAATTAAAGATTAGAAGTTATAGAAGATGGTTATCTTCTATGTATGCTAATTTACAACAAACTAAAGATATTGCAGATAATGGATTAAATTATAAAATAACTGTAGAAGATACTGTTACAGGAGTTCCTATTACTTCTCAGCAATCTTTGCCTATTAATTCTCCTGCTTTAAAATTTACTTATGAGAATAATCCTGTAATAGCTGTTATGAATAGTGGTACTGTTAATATTGAAGGATCTAAAACTACTTATCCATCAAGAGGTATGACTATAAAAACTATGGGATTATTAATTCAAGATAATGATGGAAGTCCAGCTTATGCTTTATTTACTGAAGAAAATAAAGTAGATAAGTCTAATCAAATATATAATGATCTTAAAGAAGAACTTAAAAATATTATTAAAGAAAGATTATCTGGAGGTAATTTTGATGAATTTACAGATAAATTAGCTTCTTTATTTGGAGGAAATAATAGAGGATTTAATAATTTATTTAAAGGCTATAGCGTAGCTTCTATTGGAGATATTACGGCTTTAGCTTTTAAAGGAAGAAAAGATAATTATACATTAGTTGCTTATAGATATAAAAAAGATAGTAATGAAGAGAGTACTGCTATTAGATATTATAAGAACGGAAATAGTTCTTCTGCTGGTCAGATTATATCTAAAGTGGAGGGAAATGAAAGAATTATTGATAATATTGTTGAGGAAATATTAAGCAATACACAATATTTTAAAAGTTTTGTTGCTATAAGAAATCAAGATGTTATTAATGGTAAAATTAATAAATATCTTTCTAAAAGAAATGGTAAGTTAGTTCTTACTCTTAATGGAAAAGAATTTGTTTATAATAATTTTACTGAATTTATACTTAAAAATAATGCGTTTAATACTAATCAAGATGCTGATAAATTTGGTCATTATTTTGAAGTAAATAAAAAAGGATTTTTTATTGAAGCTCAAAAGAGCACGCCCGTAAAGGAAGAACAGCAAGATAGATTATTTACTCCTGATGATATTTTTGATGGCGATAGTTCTAAAACTGTTTATTCTGGAAGATCTATTGCAGAAAAAGTAGGAATTGATGAAAGTATTATTAATATTGCAGAAGATTTAGATTTGCTCCCAAAAGAAGTTAGATATAGTAAAAGAAATACTAAAGCTAAAGCACAAACTAATAAAAATAGTATTCTTTTATTTAAACATTTTGTTACTGCTGTAAATAAAGATAAATATGAAGCTATGCGTATTCTTATTCACGAAAGACTTCATCAAATTCTTAATGAACAAGTTGGAAATCGTAAACAAGAATATGTTAATGAAATATTAGATATTTATAATGAAGCCAAATTAGCTATTAAATCTAATCCTGATAAATATGGTCATTTAATTTCAGCTTTTGATACAATTTTAAATCCTGATATTTATTTTAATTATCTTGATAAATCTGCTCAAGATTATTGGAATAATAGAAGTAAAGAAGAAAGAGATTCTTTATTTGCAGAAGAATTTCTTGTTGAAAGTCTTACTCAGCGTTCTCTTATTGATGCTTTAAATGAAATTAAAAGTACTTCTGATAAAGCTATTATTGATAAACAAACTCCAAAAACTCTTTGGCAGCGTATTATAGATGCTTTAATAAAAATATTTGGTATAAAATTTGATAATATAGAAAATAATACTATATTAGCACGTGAATATAATTTATTTGGAAATTTATTTAATGACACTATTGCTGAAATTCAAACTGTTGAACAACAAAAAGACACTACTATTGAAACTAAAGAAGAATCTGCTGATATTATAACTAAAAATCAATTAGAAGATATTGAAACTGATACTTTTACTGAATTTGAAGATGATGTTTTTGCTGTTACTGATAAACTTATTGAAAGTAATGAAAATATAACGGCATCGGTAAATGAATATTTGAATAATTATAATGAGCAAGATAAGCCGTTAATGGCTCGTTTTGTTAAAAATGGCTGGATGAAAATAGTTTGCTGATGATCTGTATATAAATAAATTTTAATTATAGGAAACGGGCTAAAAACGGCTCGTTTCCTATAATAATTTTCTGAACATATAAGGTTAAAATCTTAATGTTTATTCTGGTGAAACTAATAAACTTAAAATTATGCCGTGTACAATTAAAGGACTTAATTTAAATCCTAAAGAACTTGCTATCGTAGAAGGTGTAGCAAATGGTAATGACAAGAAAGCTGCTATTATAGCTGCTTATTTAAAAGAAGATGCTAATTTTATTGAATTTGCATCAAAAGATTCTAAATGGAGAGGTAGTATTGAAAATACTCCTCATAATACTTGTGTACGATTACTTAATGAATATTATAAAAAACAACATCTAAGTGTTGTTAATTTTCGTCGTAGTCGTATAGGTACAGAATTAAACGGTTTTAGTTCTGTTCATGCTAAATATATAGCTTATCGGTATACTGCTGGTATAATATCTGCTTTATATTACGATTTAGCAAAAAATAAAGATGTTAATCGTAAAGATAGGGCAGATATTTTGCGTAGATGTAGTACTACTATTCGTTCTAAATTTGTTACAGAATATATTAATCCTTTGATTAATTCTGATGAATTTAAGAATAATTCTACAGGTAAAAAATATATTGAAAAAATTAATGATCTTCGTAGAAAAGCTAATCAATATAAGGCTATTAAAGATAAAGAAAATTTTGAAAATACTATTAAAGAATTATATACTATTTATGGCAATATTGCAGCTAAATATGGAGATATTAAAACTAAAAATTATGGAAATCTTGTAAATAAATTACTTGAAAATAAAGAAGCTTTTTATGAAGAAGTAATTAATAATAGTAGTATTACATTTTTAACTAAAACATATAAGGATGTATCTGATATTATTAATGCGGAAAAAGCTAATAATGAAGAAGATATTAATTTTGTTGATGAAGAAAATGATGGTATTGATGAAATGATGAAATCTTATATTGAAGATTTAACTTCAAGAGGTAGTTATTTAAATACTGTTTCTCAAAGACTTAAATTATATTTTGAAACTATTCCTAATTTAGAAAGTGCTGAGTCTAAAACTTTAGATCTTAATAATGAATTAGGAGTAGAAACTCCTATTGGATATAATAAAGCTATATCTGCAATATATAGTTTTTGCACTTTTACTTCTCCTAAATCTTTAATTGAAGAAATTAAAAATGTTGCTAACAATATTTCTCATTATGCGGGTTTAATTAAACTTGCTGAAGATATGGAGAACGATATAGTATTTAGAAATTATGTATTTGGGCAATTAGCTAATCCTAAAATTAATAAAACTATTATTAGTATTTCTGAATCTGGTATTGAATTTAGTAATAGTAATGCAACTGCTGATCCTATTACTGCTATATTTTATCAATATTATAATGCTATAAAAGGTACTATTCGTACTAATTATCCTGCTCAAGATTTAGAAAATATTCAAGAATTATATGATTATATTAATTTAGCTAAAAAAGAAGAAACTGGAAGTAATGCTCAAAATGATATTTTATTAAATCTTCATAATAAGTTTTTAAATATTTATCTTAAATATTTTCCTAATGCAGAAGTTTCTGCTATAGATAAATATATTAATGATGGAAATAAAATAGATAATTATACAAAATTTATTAGTATATTTGATGGTTTCTTAAATGAAGCTAAAAAATCTAAAGATAAATATGAACAAGAAATTTTAAGAAATAATAAAAATTTAGCTGATTATTATAATAGAAAAAAATATGCTATTGAAGCTGGAATAGGTTTTGATGAAGAACGACCGGTTTTTAAGATAGATGACACTATATTTGGCAATGCGTTTATTAATTCATTATATAGTATAAGTAATTCATTAGTTAAATATAGTGTTGTAAAAGTTGATTTGAATAGTAGAAACGCTGATGGAAATTTAGGCGCAGATTTTATTGGAAATAATTGGATTACTAATTTATTTAAACAAATCAATTTTTCTACTGAAGAAGATCTTAATGCGGGTCTTAATAAATTAAGAGAATTTGTTTCATTAAGTGATCAATATAAATATAATCCTATACTTTTTGATCAATATGATGAACGAGGTAGAAAAATTAGTAGGGGATTATTTGATATTAATGAACAAGGAGAAACGTTTGTTAATTCTTATGCAAGACAATTATTAGATTATACATTATTTAATGGTATTAAAGATTATGTAACTGATAAGTCTGCATTATATTCTACAATGTCTAAAACAGACTATCTTATAAGCCAACTTATTTCTTATACTACTGATGATAAAATTGCTGATATTAATAAAGGATGGTATTTTATGAGAACTCCATCTGACGCTCCAAAGAATTTTATTATAAAAGCTCCTAAACATAGTATTTCTGGTTTATTTAATGAAAAATCTGTTAATAAAAAACATCCTATTTTTAGAATATTTTATAATTATGTTCTTGGAGAATTAGAACAAGGTTTTAAACAACTTACTAAAGTTGGCACTATTGATAATAATGGTATATTTACTCCTAAAAATAATACAGATGGTTTGTTTGAATATTATCATTATAGAGGAAGTATTATTAAAAATGGAAAATTAACCGGTAATGTTTTTCAATTTAATAGATTATTCCCTGTAAATGGATTTAATCCAGCTGAAATATTAAGTAATGAAGAAGCTGGAGTGCCTTTCCTTTACGGGGGAAAATTCATGAATACTATTTATTCTCCTGATGGCGCTAATGGTTATACTTTAAATCTGGATGATGGTTCTAAACAAACTATTGAAAATATTGTTGAAGAATGGCTTATTAATTATAGTAAAGAAATAGAAAAAAGAATTAGTCAATATACAGAAGCTATTGGAGATAGATATAATATAGATCAAATAAAAGAATTTGCTATAAATTATACTATTAACACAATAGCTTTTGATAACATATTTGAAGGTGATAGTAAATTTTATAAAAGTTATCAAGATTTTCTTAAACGAGCTAAAGAAGTTCAAGCTCAAGGAAAAGCATATACTGGATATAATCTTTTAGATGATTATAATGGTGGATTAAAAACAATAGATCAATTGTCCATCCCCCGTAAAGGAATAAGCACTGATAATATTACTATTCCTATTATAAATGGATTTAACGATTAATAATACTGTTAGAGGCTCTAATAGATATGTAGCTATTAAAAAAGAACTTATTAACATATTTAAAAAAGAATATGGAAATAAAGAATTAACTGATAAAGAAAAAAAGAATATTGAGGATAGAGCTGAATTTATAGCACGAGGATATAAAGAAGGTATTATTACTAATGATGCTCAATCTTATATAACATTTGAAGAATTTATTAGACGTAGAGTTGCTGACGGCACTTATTATGAATATGCCGATTTAATTACTCAATTATTAGATCCAAATATAGATGTAAAAGATATTGATTTGGATAAAATTAATGCTAAAATTCAAGTACAGAAAAACTTTTATTTTGATCATGCTTATGATGCTACTACTGAAACTTATTATCCTCGACAAATTAAAAATGCCGAATTTGTATTAATTCCTAAATTTTTACCTAAAGATAGTAGTTTGTATCAATTATATGAATTAATGACTGAATATGGTATTGATCAAGTAAATACTAAAGAAACTGATAAAGCTGCTAAAAAAGATGTATTAACATTTTGGGATAATGAGGGTAATGTAACAGAGGATAATTTAACAGTCTTTAAAGATAAACTTAATGAAGGCAATGTAATAGGAACATATTATTATAGATATTTATATAAACAACAAGATGTTCCTCAACATATGGTAGATGCAAGTAATAAAGTTGCAGTTCAATTATTTAAAAAGACTATAGATAATACTACTGAAGAAACTGCTAAATATGTTAATACTTTATTCAAGGCATATTGTAAAAATATTGAAGATAGTTTTAATGAATTACTTAATAATTTAGACTTGAAAGTTGATAAAAATAGAAATATTGTAAATAAGAATAATTCTGGAGATTTAATTGATTTTAATTCTTTTTATAAAAGAGCACAAGAAGAAGCTAAACGATTAAATTTAGATAGTAATTTTTTAGATTATGTAACACCTGATCCTGTTACGCATATTCCACGTATGCCTAATTTTATGAATTATGCCTCTATTAAATTACAAAGTATCGCTCAATCTATATTTAATAATTCTATTACAAGACAAAAACTAAATGGATGGCATGCTGCGCAAATTACTAATGTTGGATATAGTGATGATTTGGAATATCATCCTACTGTATATAATGAAGTAGAAAATCCTTATAAAAATGTTAAAATAGAATTAACTTATACTCCAGATACAGCTGATGCAAATGGAATGGGTGCTGTATTTATAGGTCGTGATGAAAACGGTAATGCTATTGGAGAATTTTAAATAGATGCTTA
>ERZ779981.609-NODE-609-length-16844-cov-1.51986_pt1 | contig 16844 bp, 18 predicted proteins | sample MGYA00511182_ERZ779981 | MGnify/ENA primary metagenome ERZ779981 (study PRJEB29588, sample SAMEA2149539) | human gut metagenome | biome: human gut; feature: human-associated habitat; material: faeces | place: Denmark | collected 2008/2010 ... | reverse complement strand
GCCATAACAACACCTAAACCAAATACAGCCATTGCAGCGGCACGTTTTTCTTTCGGGAAAATTTCAAAAATTATAGCCTGAGAAATAGGCATAATTCCACCACCGCCTATACCTTGCAAAATTCTTGCGAACAAAATCATTGCCATAGACTTAGACAGTCCGCAAAGAACAGATGCAATTGTAAATATAGTAACACTTATCAAAAAATAAGTTTTTCTACCCATAAGTTTTGAGAAAAAGTCAACAGCAGGTATAACAACACCGCTTGCGACCAGATAACTTGTAATAATCCAAGTAGATTCGTTATGGCTAATAGAAAAGCTACCTGCCATATAAGGTAATGCAACGTTTGAAATTGTTTCGTCTAATGCGAACATAAAAACCGAAAGCATTACAGGAATCATAACAATCCACGGATTTAAATGCTTCTCATTATGAATAATTGGGGTATCAGTATTCATATTACCTCCGTATTATTTACAGATAAATTTATCTCTACTTCTATTATAACGGTAACATAACAATCAAAAGAATGCAATTTTAAAAAGTTTGTAGATTAAATAATTAAATGTATTAATCTTTTAAATCATTTTATTATTGTTTAAATTAATAATTTTATCAATACTTTCGAAAATTTCAAAATAAATTTTAACAAGTTTATCATCGCTTGTTAGAATTTTATTAATAAGAATGTTTTTTTCTTGGGAAATATTTTTCTCATCCGAATTAATACCAAAATCTTCCAGTTTAAGATTAAGTATAGATACTATACTTAAAAAATGTTCAAGTTTTGGAAGGTATTTCCCATTTTCAATTCTGCATAAATGTTTTTCTGAAAAACCTGCCATTTCTGCAAGTTCGTATTGTTTGAGCCCGGCTTTTTTTCGAGCCTGTTTTATAACAGTTCCTATATTGTTTTTGTCAATAAAAAACATAATTTTCCTCATTATAAGGTTAGCGTATAATGTACTTTTTAAAAACCTCTTGTAAGGCACATTAATATAAAAAGTGATTGACATGATACTTTTATTTTTATATAATTCTTTCGGTAACAAATATGATTAAAATTTTATCCTGTTTAATTCCAATAAAATTTATACGAATCTGGTTTAGACAGTTTTGCAACAGTATACAGATAATATTTACAGCTAAATCAATTGGTAAAAATTTCCAATGTTCAAGATTTTCTACTGTTAATAAAAATACTGTAATTAAAGACCATGTAAAGTTAAATGGAATGAGAATAAGTGGTAATGGGGATGTTGTATTAGGGAATTATTTTGTTGCTGGTTTTGATTCACAAATAATATCATCAAGTCATAATTATGAGGGCAATGATATTCCATATGATGGTACATCAATAAAGAAAGGTGTTATTATTGGTGATTTTGTGTGGATAGGTGCAAAAGTAATAATATTACCTGGTACAGTTATTGGTGAGGGTGCTATAATTCAGGCTGGAGCAGTAGTTCACGGTGAAATACCTCCTTATGCAATAGCAGGAGGCAACCCTGCTAAAGTTTTTAAATACCGTAATATTGAGCATTTTATTGAATTGAAAAATGCAAAAAAAGATATTTGAAGCGTTTAATATTAAAAAAGAATTTGTATTATAAAAAGCTTTTTGTAAAAAAACTGTCAGTAGTATTATCTATTTTAATTTTCGAATTTAATTTTTAGAAAAGTGAACTAAAATTGACTCTCTTAACAAAACTAAACTTGACAAAAAATTTATAACATCGGATAATAACTTTCTAAGGAAGTTTTTGGAGGTTATATGTTAAAAAAGTTTTTAATAATGTTGGTTTGTATTCTCGTTACTTCATCTTATACAGTTGCAAGTGCGCACGGTGATTTCACTTGGTTTGGTTTAAGACGAAATAATACTGAGGTTATGTTTAAAACATCAGATTCGCATGAAAGGTGTGATGATCATAAATGTCATAAACATAAGCCGAAACCTAAGCATAAGAAAAAACACAAACCAAAACCAAAACATGAGAAAAAATGGAATCATTTTCATAAATGGTGGGATTAATATAAGTCTAAATTCTAAATGCTGTTTAAGTCAGGAGTTGATATTTTGCTACAACAAGGAAGTATTAATTTAGATAATTTGATTTTATTAATATATATTGTGGCAGGATTGCTTACTGCTGGGATAAATTATTTATTTGGGATTTGTTTTAGGAATATTAATGTTAATAAAATCAAAAAAGAGTATAATTGGGGTATTTTTGCTTAATATACTTAAACGTACACAAGTTTTATATTCCGAAATTAAAGAAATTCAAGTAAGGAAAAATAAAATTAGTGTTTATCCAAAAGATAAATCTGCTTTTCCGTTAGTCAACAGAAAAGAATCAAGAATCTGTCTTGAAAAATTAAAAAAATTGTTAGAATCAGAAAAGCTAAATATAAAAATAAGTTGAGAAAAATAAATTTCAATAAAAATTTGTACTAATACTAAAAAGCGGGTTTTAAACCCGCTTACTTTTTATTAATTTACACGAGATGCGATTTTTCTTGGATTTTTTGCGTTAAACGAGACTTCGGTTTTTACCTGCAAGAATAAATATTCTTTTGGTAAAAGACCTACGCTCTCTGCAAAAAATCCGCCGAACGCAAAAAAGGCTTATCTCATCGCTATTATAAGCAAAATAAAAAGAGGATTAGGAACAATTCCTATCCTCTTTTTATTTACCCGAGATGCGATTCGAACGCATGACCTACCGCTTAGAAGGCGGTTGCTCTATCCAGCTGAGCTACTCGGGCTTGGATCCAGAGGGCTTAGACAAGTGTTTGGTTTCGTGGGGTACCTGTATAATCCCTCATAAGTCTTATGTTAACACAAAAATTTTTCTTTGCAAGATTTTTTGAAAATTTTGTGTGTAAACTTATGTTAATTTCTTTTTCTATATTTTTTAAAGTTTTTTATTCTTGCTGCCGTACCCCTTATTTGTTAGTGTATGCATAAAATCTTAAAGGAGAAAATTTATGACAGCAGGATTTGAAATTTCCCAATTAAAAGGTACACCTTTGTATGCTTTGGCAAAAAATGCTAATGTTTATGGGGGTAAAACATTAAGTAAAACTGAAATGGTGTTTTTTCAACAACAATGTAAAGAAATGGGATTCTCTCCGGAAAAATATGGTTTAGAAATTGCTTCTGAAGATGTTGAAGGTGAAAATTTTAAAGAGACTAAAAAAAATCTAGAAAAACTTACAGATTCCATTAATGATGCTTATAAAAGCCAGTTTGGACGAAAAAATAATGCAGTAGAAACTGCGAAATCTGCAGAAACAAAAGCGTATGCAATTATTAACACTGCTAAAGAAGGTTTTGTAAGATCTCATGGTGATAATAGCGGGTTTATCCCTGAAAATTTAGGTCAGAGACCAAATTTTATGGCTCCTGAGTATAAAGACAATCTAACAAAGTATGTTTCTGATTTAAACGGTTGGGCTCAAAAGGTTTCTGAACAATATAGAAATGCAGAAAGCAAAACAAATGAAGAACTTGCAAAAATGATTATGACAAATAGCGATTTTAATGCTGCGACTAACGCAACTATTACTCAAGAAGTCGGTGAAGCAGTAATTGCAAATGATAATAAAAATGCTAAAGACATTAATGCAAATGTCGATAGAGAGGGAGCTGCAACTCGTCGTGCAGTTCACAATGAGGGTGCCGCAACTCGTCGTACAGTTCATAATGAAGGCGCAGCAACTCGTAGAGCCGTTCATCAAGAGGGTGCTGCAACAAGAGCAACTGTTATTAATGAAGGTATTATGACTCGTAATACTGTTCGTGATGAAGGATTTAAAACTCGTGAAGCTGTCCATGGAGAAGCTGCCGAAACAAGAAATACTGTAAGGCAAGAAGGAATGGCGGTTCGAGAATCTGTAAACAAAAACGCAGAAGAAACTCAAGAACTTGAAGGTTTATCTTCTAAAGTTTCTGATGCAGTAACAAATGTATATACAATGCATACGACAGAAACAGTTAACAAGGTTAATACTATGAAAAATAAAATTCTTTCATCAGATCTTCCTCAAGAGAAAAAGAAAGAATTACTGAATGATTTAGCAAATTTCTCAGATCAAGTTGTATTGAGTGACAAAGAATTAGAACAAAAACGCAAAGAAATTAATGATGTGATTGACTCTGCTGTTCCAAAAGAGGAAGAGGCAATCCCATTGGAAACTCCGAAACAGGAACCTTTCCCGGAGAAGGAAATGCCCCCATTTATCAAAAATGAATCTAAAATTGAAAGAAAACATTTAAAACCTAAAAATAAAATAGAAGAACCAAAACTTGATATTAAAGATAAAACTATTTTTGATATTTCCAAAAAAGATGATATCTTTGATAAATTTAAAAAATAAAAATAATAAATAAAATTTGTATAGAGCCTTAGTTTTGTGAAAGTTTATTTAACAAAATTAAGGCTTTTTTGTTTGTTTTTTGCAAGAGTTTTTTGTTTAAGATATAATTTTTTTATAATGTAGAAAAATATAAGGGAATTAGATTATGCTAACCGGAAATCAAATAAGAAAATTATATTTAGATTATTTCAAGAATAAACATCAACACACTGTCGTTGAAAGCTCAAGCCTTGTGCCTGACAACCCGACAGTTTTATTGACAACTGCAGGTATGTTGCAATTTTTGCCTATATTTTTAGGAATTCAACCTTGCCCTTATGAACCTGCCAGAGCTACTTCTTGCCAAAAATGTGCCAGAGCAGGCGGTAAAGATTCTGATATTGAAAATGTTGGAAGAACTCCAAGACATCATACATTCTTTGAAATGTTAGGTAACTTTTCTTTTGGTGATTATTATAAAAAAGAAGTTATTCCTTGGGCTTGGGAATTTGTAACTGAGGTTTTAAAGCTTGATAAAGACAGATTGTGGATTACAATTTTTGAAACTGATGATGAAGCTTATGAAATCTGGAGAAGCGTTGGTGTTCCTGATGAACGTATTAAACGTAAAGGTAAAAAAGATAATTTCTGGGGCCCTCCCGGTGCATCAGGTTCTTGCGGACCTTGGTCAGAAATTCACTACGATTTAGGCGAACAATACAAATGTGATGATCCTAGAGGCTGCGGAATTGATACTTGTGAATGCGACAGATGGGTTGAAATTTGGAATCTTGTATTCACAGAATTGTACCAAGATGAAGAAGGTAATCAATCTCCTTTAGGCAAGAAAAATGTTGATACAGGTATGGGACTTGAACGTATTGCTATGGTATGCCAAGGGGTTGCATCTACTTTTGAAACTGATCTTTTAAAACCTATTATGGATAAGGTTTCTGAAATGAGCGGTGTACCTTATAAAAAATCTGAAAAAACAGATATTTCTTTGAGAATTATTACAGACCACGCAAGATGTGTAACTTTCTTGATTTCAGACGGAGTTATCCCGGGTAATGAAGGAAGAAGTTATGTATTGAGAATGATTTTAAGACGTGCATTGCGTCATGGAAAAATCTTAGGTATGGATTTGCCGTTCTTATACAAACTTGTAGACGTTGTTGTTGAAAATTACGGTGAAGCTTATCCTGACTTAGTTAAGAATAAAGCTAAAATTGTAGATACAATCAAAAAAGAAGAAGAACGTTTCGCAAAAACTCTAGATCGCGGTTATAAAATGTTGGATGAATTTATTTCTGCGAAAAAAGATATTGATGGCGAAAGTGCTTTCAAACTTTATGATACATACGGATTTCCGTTTGAATTAACAAAAGAAATCGCAGAAGAAAACGGTTTGAAAGTTGATGAAGCAGGTTATAAATCAGCTATGCAAGAGCAAAAAGATCGTGCAAAAGCTGCTGCTGCAAAAATTAGTGTAACAGGTGATATGAAATACGCTAAACTTGAACAACAAGTCGGTTCATCAGAATTTGTCGGTTACACAGAAAATGAATGTGAAGCTAAAATTCTTGCAACAATTGACGGAGAAGGTTATGTTGATGTTGTTTTGGACAAAACTCCATTCTATGCTGAATGCGGTGGTCAAGTAGGTGACAGCGGTGTAATCGAAGATGCAAAGACTAACGGACAAGAATTGAAGCTTGATGTTCTTACAACTTTCAAAGTAAACAAATTATTTGTTCATCGTTGCCAAATTGTTAATGGTGAAATTACAATAGGTGAAAGTGTTAAGGCAAAAATTGATGTTCCAAGACGTGAAGAAATCAGACTTCACCACTCATCTGCTCACTTGCTTCAAGCTGCATTAACTCAAGTATTGGGTGATGAGGTTAAACAGGCAGGTTCTCAGGTTGAAGAAAACAGAATGCGTTTTGACTTTACATTCTCTCGTGCAATGAAGCAAAATGAAATTGCGAAAGTTGAAAGTATCGTTAATAATTGGATTTCTCAAGGTCTTGAGGTTACAACTCAAGAAATGGATATTGAAAAAGCTAAACTTACAGGTGCTGTTGCTCTGTTTGGCGAAAAATATGAAGATATAGTCAGAGTTGTATCTATGGGCAGTGGTGATAAATGTATTTCAAAAGAATTTTGTGCAGGAACTCATGCTAGAAATACAAGAGATTTGAGAATGTTTAAAATCGTTTCAGAAGGTGCAATTGCCGCAGGTACAAGACGTATTGAAGCTGTTGTATCAAATGCTGCTTTTGATTATATGAACGAAAGAGTTAAAGAAATGGATAAACTTTCTCAAATGTTCAAAGTTCACTCAGAAGAAGTTATTGAACGTATAGAAAAACTTCAGGAAGAAAATAGAGAACTTCAAAAAGAATTGGTTAAAGCAAAAGAAGAAAATGCACGTGCAAAATTTGCAACCTTCTTATCAAAAGCTCAAGATATTGATGGCGGAAAATTATTCATCTCAAAAGTTGAAAACTTTGATGGAAACGCTATTAAAACAGGTATTGAATTTATGTCTAACAAGTTTGGTGAAAGCATAATAATTCTTGCATCAGAGAAAACAGTAGCCGTAAAAGTATCTGACAGCTTTGTTAAAAAAGGTGTTAATGCAGGCAAAATTGTTGGAGAAATCGCTCGAGCAACAGGTGCAAACGGCGGTGGCAGACCAAACTTTGCTCAAGGCGGTATAAAAGATGCTTCAAAATTAGATGAAATTTTATCTAAGGTTGAAGATGATTTGAAATCAGTAAAAGTTTAATAAATCTTTTAATGATTTTAATTTAAAACATTTATAAAGGCGGTATAAGTGTGAGGTATTAATTCCAACAGCTTTACCGCTTTCTATTTTTCGTAAATAAGTTGTTGAAATTTTTGATTTAATTGATAAATCTTTGATTGACATATTTTGTTCTAATCTAAGTTCTTTTATTCGTTTGCCGAGTAGAATTAGAGTTTGTGAAAATTTATTCATCTTAATCCTTTGTGTACATATTTATTCTTATTAGTATATAATAGTTCTTATAAGTACCATATTATAAATAGTTTTTTGATTTTTGTCAATTCTTTTATAATGAAATAATGAATGTAAGAGCGCAAATAAATTTTTGGTTATCACTTAATCAATCTACTTATGAAAAGTTAGCTGAAAAAATGACCGAAATTACAGGGAAAAAATATACCAGAGGCAGTCTTAATGCTAAACTTCGCAGAGATACGTTGAGTGTAAATGAATTTGAAACTATTGCAAAAATTTTAGGTTATACAATTGAATTTAGAGAGAAATAATATGACAGTATTGAAAATAGAAAGATTACCGCATAACAAATTCCTTCCGGAATACAAGACGGAAGGTGCTGCTGGCATGGATTTATGTGCCGCTATATCTGAGCCGATTACATTGAAACCGTTGGAAAGAAAACTTGTCCCGACAGGGTTGAAAATTGAACTCGAACACGGATACGAAGCTCAAGTAAGACCTCGTTCAGGCTTGTCAATAAAACACGGTATTACGTTGATTAATTGTATAGGAACTATTGATGAAGATTATAGGGGCGAAATTTGTGTGCCTGTTGTAAATTTGTCAAATGAAACTTACACAATTCAGCCTGATGAAAGAATTGCTCAAATGGTTATTGCAAAAGTTGAGCAGGCAGAAATAAAAGTCGCAGTTGAGCTATCTTCAACATCTCGCGGTGAAGGCGGATTTGGCTCGACAGGTAAATAAATTTGTACGATTTTATTTTGTATAAAAAAAGAACCTTTTATAAATAAGGTTCTTTTTTTATTAAATATCGAGGAAAAGGAGGAAAGTATAAAACTTATTTTTTCTTACCGTTGAAAACTGAAATTTTTGCAAGGTCGTTTTCAAGAGTAAATTTTGTATTTATATCAAAAAGTGGATCTTGATTTTGGTTATCGGTCCCTTTTTGTTTAGCCCAATAATCTTTGTCTAGTTTTGGTAATCCATTAGGTATGTCACTGTTAAAATCAACCATATATAATTTCCCTTTGCTATTTTTTATAACGTCCAAAAATAAAAAAACTTTAATTTTTTGACCTGTTTTATTAAGATTTTGTTACATCCTTTTTATTGTTAATAACATTTCATTTGGAATAAAGTAATCTTTAACTCCGAATGTTGCATTTACGAATAAAAATTCCAATGTATCGCCTTTGTCTATTCCGATATCGTCAAACGGAACACTTACATCCAACACTTTATCATATATTGCTGTAATATTCTTTGGAGATGCAATTGCCCATAAATTATTTGGGAGGGCTTTTACAAGTCTTATGAGGTTAATTTCTCCGTTATATATTGAAACTTGCATTTCATTATGGAATTTTTCTTTTGATATTGGGAGAATACTTTCGGTTTTTTGTACAATTCTTATTGGAGAAAGTGATTGTTTTTTATTTTGATTTCTCATATAAATGTACATTTGACTTACTCGTTTTGAGTTTTTAATTAAATCTTTGTTGTAATCGTTTACGTAAAATCTTAAATACAAATTATCTTTGTCGTAACCGAAACAAATTTTGTCGTAGAATTTGAATTCATCTAAAACAGGGCCGTCAGGGATTTTTATACAGCCTGCATTTAACCAAGTTTCATCATTATCATGTTCTTTACCGTCTAAAAGCGGTGTAATTTCACCTTTTGGGTATCTTGAAGGTTTAGAAATTACTGACAAAAGCGGTGAATCAAGATATTCAGGAGGTTTAAGCCCCAGATATAAGTAAATATTTTTCAAATGTTCCCTAAAAATGTAATCAAAAATGTTATCTCGCCCTGAATCGTTTGGCTCGCCATACCACCAGAACCAATCACTGCCTTCGCAGATAAATAGTTCGCGTCTTGCAGCTTCAATATTTGGGTTAAGCGGATTTTGTTTTACAAAAGCGCAAAAATCATCTCGGACTTGTTTTAGATATGTCCATGCAAGATTTTTCAACGGCTCATCAATCCATAATTTAAAGTTTCTGTTAATCCAAGAGCCGGCACTCAATTTATTCAACGGTTTTGGGGTATCTTTTTCAAGATAATCGCTAATCAAAACGGTTTCAAGAGTAGGATCATCTTCAATTAGAGAATAAATTGTTTTTAAGAATGTTTCGCCATCTTGTGTGTAATTTTCCCAACAATTTTCACCATCCATTGCGATTGTAAGAAGGTGGTTTTCGTCAGGCGATGTCAAAAGTTTGCTTTGTATAACTTTAATTCGGTCGTACAAATCGTTTGCAGTTGCTTCTGCAGGGTGGTTCGGATATTCAAAACTTATCAGATTAGGAATTACCGAATCTCTGAAAATTATTTTTGTTCCTTTGTAATCATAAGATTTGACAAGGTGGTAAGGGTCTTCCAGGTAGCCTCTGAAATCTCTTACAAATTCAAATTTGATAGAATTAGATAAAATCCCTTCATCAGATATTGTCCATTTTACGCCAAGTTCTTTCAGCATTTCCATAACTTTTGGGTTAACGCACTGTTCTGATGGCCAAATCCCTTGAGGGCGTTTGCCTAACAATTCTTCAACTCTATCAAGTGCCATTTGAGTTTGCATTTTGGCATCAAGTTCCATTTTAAGATTTGTTGGCAAATCGCTGTCTGCTGATTTTTTAATACTTTTTATATCAAGTAAAATTGGCAAAATCGGATGATAATAAGGACTTGTGGTTACTTCAATTTTACCTTTTTGGATATATTCTCTGTAAGTCGGAATAATTTTTCTGATTATATCTCGTTGAATATCAATAATTTTTATTCTGTCTTCAAGTGTGTAATTTTTCCCTTTTTTGATAAGTTTTTTTAATTCAGGATACTGGTTTTTGAATATCGGATCAAACCAGGCAAGATTAAATAGTGCCATTAAATCTGAATATTCCTGTGCTGAAAATACGTTGATATCTGTTTCATCATTTGTTTGATATTTTTGGAACAGTCTGTAATATTCTTCATTAGGCAAAATCATTGAATGAAAATTTGCGTCAAAAAAGTTATTTATAATAAATTCTTTGTCATCGTCTGACAAATCATCTATATCGGTAATCGTTAATCGTGAATGAATGTCGTGCATTCCGTTTTCGCCGTAATCTATAAGAGCGTCCAATAATACAGGAACAAGATTAAAATTCAATTTAAGTTTTTTAAATTTGTCTACAATAAGCACCATATCAAGATAATCTTTGATGGCATGCAGTCTAACCCAAGGCATTAAATAATCTCCCTGTGGTGAAAGTTGATAAACAGGCTGATGCATGTGCCAATAGAATGCTATTGATAATTTTTTGGTTTGACTCATCATAAAAACTATTCTCAAAATTATTATAGCATTAAATGTGAAAAAAGGAATATTTACACATTACTTAAGGATTATAATTTTATTATTAGATAGCAAAAAATATTTTGTCTGTTTTTAATACAAATATGAAAATTAATAGTATAAATTATTTTAGTTATAACAATTTACCTCATCAAAATACAAATAGTGCTATATCTAATCAAGATGACGATAGACCAAACAATATAAAAAATGAATTAAATGTTTTGGAAGTTTTAGGCAGAAGTCAAGTAAAATTTACCGGGGCTGATAATAATGAAGCCGATGAATTTGACAAAACTTTTTATAATAATATTTCCAAAAGTTTAGAATTATCAGATGAAGATTCTCATAAATTTAAAAAAATAGTTAATAAATTTTTGAAGGATAACAATCTTTCATCAACACAAGAATTGTTTTCATCTCAAGATAATGAAAAAATGCTTTGTTCTTTTATTGACAATGTAGCTGAAGGATTGAATTTGTCTGATGAAAAAGCTGATATATTGGAAAATGAATTTGTCAAAAATTTAGCAGTAAATAAATTGTCGAAAGCATTTGAAGAAGATGATAGTTTGCTTGAAACTTTTCTTCCGTTTGCAATTGAAAGTATGAAAAACAATTTGGTATCCGACAATTTGATAAAAACATTTAATTTGGATGAAAAAGAACAGCAGAATATTAACTCTTATTTGCAAAAATTAGAAAGTGATATTTCTCCTGAACAAATTGCTTACGAGATTACAGATGGTTATAACCTTTCATCTCTTGAGGATTATAATTATGTTTTAAAAACTATCAAATCTCGTGATAAATTGTTTACGGATTTTATTTCAGAAGACGATTCTGAAAATGATTAGATATTGTGCATATTGTCAAAAATTTCTTTTCTTTGAACCCAAATTTCCATACCAAGTTCTTCGCCTGTTTTGGTTAGGGCTTCTTTAATTTCTTTGAAAGAAAATTTTGATTTTTCAATATTGCAAAGCATAAACATTACAAAATGACCTTGCATTAAAGTTTGTTTTATATCTTCAATATTAACTTCATATTCAGCGAGTTTAGCGGAAACTTTTGCAACAATCCCGATTTTGTCAACTCCTGAAACTGTTATGATAATTTGTTGATCTGACATGATACCTCATCTTCTTCATCGTTTTCAACCGGAACAGCTTCAGCCTTTAGCCAATCACGGTTAATCCATTTGCCTAATTGATGTACTCTGCAATATTCTGCCAAGTCTTTTTTAACTTCAGGAGCTAAGATGTACATTGCAATAATGTTTGGTAAAGACATTGCAATCATCATTGCATCTGTAATGTTAATAACTGAAGTTACGTTCAATACAGAACCTATTAAGATAAATCCGCAATATATTAATTGGAATGTAAGAGTTCTTTTCTTTCCTTCTCCGAATAAGAAGTTCCAAGATTTTTGACCGTAATATGCCCAGCTTATGATTGTAGATAAAGCGTACAAAAGAACAATACCTGCCAAAAGTGTTGGGAAGAAAGGCATTACTGATGAAATTGCATCAGATGTCATTTCAATACCTGAAGTATGGCCTACGTGAGTTTTATAAACACCTGTAATAACGATTGCAAAAGCTGTTAATGTGCACATAAAACCTGTTAAAAACGGGTCTAACAATGCAACAAACCCTTGAGATAAAGGTTCATCGGTTTTTACTGTTGCATAAACGATAGGAGCTGATCCTGTACCTGCTTCGTTAGATTGAACAGAACGTCTTAAGCCCATAATCATTGCAACAAACATACCGCCATATACAGATTCAGGTTTGAATGCTTCTTTTACAATAATCCAAGCTGCGTGAGGCAACAATTTTATATTACAAATGATTACTGCCATAGCTGCAAATAAATATATAAAAATCTTTAAAGGAACGATTTTTTCTGTAACTTTAACGATATTTTTAATACCGCCAATAACAATCAGACCTACAATGATTGCCATAGCTAAACCGATTACCCAGTGGAAATTGTGCATAAAACCGTTTTCGCCACCGCAAACGTTTACAAACTGATTTGCAGCCTGATTAATTTGAATCATATTACCACCTGTAATACCACCGCAAATACAAAGTATTGCAAAGATTACAGATAAAGGTTGACCGAGCCATCTCAACTTTTTACGAGTAAGACCGTGTGCCATGTAATGCATTGGCCCGCCAGAGATTGAACCGTCTAAATTAAATCTTCTGTATTTAACAGCTAAAGCTGCTTCTACAAATTTTAAAGACATCCCTAAAAGTGCGCCGACTATAATCCAAAATGCTGCACCTGGACCGCCCATTGAAATAGCAATTGCAACACCTGCGATACTACCTAAACCGATTGTTCCTGACAATGCAGTCATCAAAGCTTGGAATGATGAAACTTCACCTGTTCCATCACTTGATTTTTTCGGTTTGAATACTAAATCAATTGCGTGTTTAAATCCCCAAACAGCAATCCCTCTGAGATAGAATGTAAAAAATATCCCTGCGAATAAAATCCAAAATATAATAATTGGTACATCTGCACCAAAAACATGCACAGGGTGGAATATTACTCCCGCTATTGCATCGGAAATCGGCGCGACATTTTTGTCCATAAAAGCATCGATATCAAATGCGTTTGCCTGTTGAATGTTAAATAAAAGTGTCAAAAGTACAATTAAAATTTTGTTCATTAAATTTATTCCTTTCGGGGTATTACGAAAATCTTCGATATTGGTTAATAAAAATTTATCTTCCAACCCTCGGATTTTATACTACCAAAAACATGCTTAAATGATGTCAAATCTTTACAAAATCTTAAAAATTTGTTGCAAATATTCACGTGCACATTTGTCGGAAGTGTATTCCTGAATTGTTTGAAAACTATTGTAACGCAAGGTATTTAAGCTGTCATTATCCATGTTTTTAATGTTAAGAATTATTTTTTTTATATCATTTGCATTAGGGAGAGTTAAAAATCCGTTTTCGCCGTTTTTGATAATGCCTGAAATCCCGTCATCTTTTGTACAGATTGTAATACAGCCTTGTGACATAGCTTCTAAATACACCATACCAAAGGTTTCCCAAATACTAGGCAGGATAAAAATATCGCTATCGTGCATTTTTTCAAGAACTTGGTTATGCGGAAGATAACCTGTAAAATTTACACTTGTATCCAGTTTTTTTAATTTATTTTTTCCTTTGCCATCTCCAATTACCGTCAATTCAATGTTTTCAAGTCCTTTGCAGGCTTCTATTACTTTGTCAATATTTTTTCTTTTTTTGAAATTGGCGCATGTCAAAACCTTGATTTTATCTTTATTTAGAGGGTGAAAATCTTGTTTTATAATTTCTTTTTTAATCCCTGATGGGGCAGCGAATGTTTTATTTTCAAATTCAGGGTGAAGTTTAAGAAGTTTTTCTTTTATTACAAATGAGCGGCAAGCTATTGCTTTTGCATTATGCAAAGCTTTTTCAAGTCTTTTTTGAAAATGAAATTTATATAAAGGATTTGTTAAAACTTCCAAATCTGAATTATGAACACCTGCGACAAACGGAATCCCAAGTTTGTCTGCAAATAAAATTCCTGAAGGCATGTGAGCGATAATCAGAGAATCTGGAGGGCAAGCTTTTTTGTTATCTGTTGAATTATTGTTATTTTGAATTTGATTTAAAAACTTTTTTGAATTTAGACCCTGAAAAAATTTCAGGGTGACATCTAAATAATTATCACGTTCATCGTCATTCTGAACTTGTTTCAGAATCTTATTATTTATGGAATTTAGGATTTTATTTTTAATATCAAACCAAAACGGTGTCCAGTAGTTTACATTGAATACTTTTCCGTATTGTCCTGTTTTATAAAAAGGTTTTCCTCGCAAAAAAGAATTTAATATGAAATTCGGCTTTATAACATTGACATTATGCCCTTGTTTTTCCCATTCTTGGACGAAGTCAAAAAGTGTTCTCGGTGTTATTTTTTCATTTTCGCTTACCGGATATAAATCTGTTATAAAAAGAATATTCATACGATTTATTATATCATAAGGCGGGTTGAGGTTTTATACATTATGTGGTTTAATTATAAAAAACAGATTAAAAAAAGGAATAAAAAAGTGAGTGAGCACGATTATAAATTTTATTTAGATAAAGGAATTTCGGAAACTAACGAAGGGAAATTTGATGAAGCCTTGCATTCTCTGAATAGAGCAATAGCTTTGAACCCTGATAGTGCAATGCCTTATTTTTCTTTGGCAATAGTTTTTCATAACTTGAATGAATTAGAGCCTGCTTATGAAAACTATACAAAAGCTATTGAATTAAATCATAAAATGATTGACGCATATTACAATCGCGCTCAAGTTTTACTTTTAGATAAAAATGCAGGTAATGAAAAATTAAATTTAGCATTAAAAGATCTTGATAAAGCTGTTGAATTGGATCCAAAATTTGTAGATGCTCTTTATTATAAAGCAGTTGTGCAAATGAAACTTGGGGATTACAATGGCGCTGTAGAAACTTTGGATAAAGTATTGTCAATTGACCCTCAAGCTGTATATTCACGAGCTTTGAAAAAGTTGATTTTGCAGAAATATCTAAAATAAAACACTGTTGTCACCCTGAAAATTGTTTAGTGTCTAAATCAAGTAGAGATTCTGAACCAAGTTCAGAATGACGGTGCAAAATAAATGCATTACGTCACCCTGAAATTTTTTCAGGGTCTAAGTTAAGTAGAGATTTTAAATCAAGTTCAGAATGACAATTATTCATTGATTATTTAATAAGTTTGAATTTATGTTTTAAATTATTTATTTTTTCGAATGAATATTCTATTTTTTCTTGAAGTTCTTTGTCTTTTAATGCTTTTTGAGCAATTGTTTCTATTATGTTGATTGTTTCAGGTGTGGAATTCCTGTAAATAAACATATTTAAACCTGCACGAATACCCATTTCACAAGCATTTACAGATCCAAATTGTGTCGCACCCTTCATTATCATATCATCAGAAATTGCTACACCTTCAAAGCCTAATTTATTTCTTAAATAAGAAATTGCGTTTTTGCTTAAAGAGGTCGGAATTACATCTTTTTCAAAACAGGTACAGTGAAGATGAGCTACCATTATCATTTCTATTGTTTTGGCACAAGCAGCAAATGGTTTTATATGCGTGTTTTCCATTTCTTCCAGCGACAAATTAATTTCAGGAAGTGTCAAATGGCTGTCTGCATTAGCGTCACCATGCCCCGGAAAATGCTTTGCACATGGGATAATCCCGTTTTCTCTATATGTTTGTGAAACTATTTTTTCACATTTTATAACCTCATCAGGGTTGTTTGAAAAAGCTCGTTCCCCGATGATTGGGTTATCAGGATTTGTGTTTACATCAATGCAGGGTGCAAAATTTAGGTTAAGTCCGTAACTTTTTAATTCCTGCGCAATTTCTTTTGTTTGATTGTGCAAAAATTCTTCACCTTTTTCACAGGCATATTTTGCAGAGAGGTATTTTTTGCCGTTATGAATATTTTCAGTTCGTTCAACTCTACCGCCTTCTTGGTCTATTGATAAAAAAGGTGGAATTAGAGCTTTTGATTTAATATCAGATACCAAATTTTTGAACTGGTCTTTGGATTGAATATCTTTGGTAAAGAAAATCATTCCGCCAAGCCCTTTTTCAAGAGCTTGAATATACCCTTCTCCTTCTGTTCCAAGTATAAACATTTGGTATAATTTTGTTTTTAAATCCATTTTTTATAAAACCTTTTCTGCTAACGGGAATAATTCATATAATTTTCCGTCATCTATTACTTTTTCAATTCCTGATAAAATTTCTTCCAAATCTTTTTCTGATGGTTTTTTCAGATTTGTCGGAAGTTTTATGTCTTTTGTAGTTTTAGTTTCTACAAATCCTTTATTTGCTTTTAAAAATTCTCTGTAAACTTTTAAAATTTCTAAATTCTTTTCATCAAAAGAAAAATTTTGACCTGTATAATATTTTACGTCTTTTTTTAGTTGTTCAATATATTTTTCTATGAAGTCAACTTCTTCAAGTGTATCGTTTTCGGAATAATCTCCGCCGAAACATAAGTTATTTAAAATCGGTTTTTCGTCAAGATTTGATATAT
>ERZ779981.606-NODE-606-length-16874-cov-4.22819_pt1 | contig 16874 bp, 12 predicted proteins | sample MGYA00511182_ERZ779981 | MGnify/ENA primary metagenome ERZ779981 (study PRJEB29588, sample SAMEA2149539) | human gut metagenome | biome: human gut; feature: human-associated habitat; material: faeces | place: Denmark | collected 2008/2010 ... | reverse complement strand
AGTTGCGGGAGAGACGGAATGGGGGTGAGCCGCACGCTGGAGGCAGCTTGCAGCAAGAGGCTGACCAGGCAAAAAAAGAAGAAAAAATACGTTTTTTTCATGGCTTTTCAGGGGGTATAAAAAACGCAAGTGCGTTTGGTTTGAAACGCACTTGCGTTTCACTTAAAACGTAAGTGCGTTTTGATCAAAACGTAAAGGCGTTTTACTTCAAACGCAAGTGCGTTTTCTGACAAACGCTTTGGCGTTTTTCAGAGAGCCTTAAAACGGCCTCAGAAAGCGTCTGGATGCGTTCTGTCTTTTTATCCGTTGTTTCGGTATTCCAGTGGACTCATTCCTACGTATCGTTTGAAATATTTTCCGAAGAACGACACGTTGGCAAAGTTCAGGGAGTCGGAAATGTTCTGAATGGAAAGCTGCGATGACTTCAGCTGCGACTTGGCATCCATGATGACCATCGAAGAGATGATGTCCACGCAGGTTTTTCCCGTAATCTGTTTCACTGTGGTACAGAGGTGGGCGTGGGTAATCTGCAACTTCTCGGCATACCAGGCCACGTTGCGCGTCTGGTTGTAGTGCTGCATGACCAGCTGGGCAAAGTTGCGGCAAATCAGTTCGCTTTTCGACAGGTTATGCACCTCGTCGGTCTTGTTCCGGTAGAGGATGGATATACCTTTATGTATATCGGCATACAGGTTGGTGGCGATTTCCGGCCTGATTTTCTCGGGCAGGAACTCATACATCTTGATGAGCAGTTGCATGTATTCCTCCATCATTTTGGCCCCTTCCGGTTTCAGACGGATGACGGGGCGTCCTAAGGTAAGGTACATGGTGTCGAGGAAGGAATGCGACTGGAGGTTGTGTTCCATGTATTCGGACGAGAAACCGCCGAAGTAGATGTTCAGGTCGCCTTTGATGTCGTTTATCTGAAAGATGCTTCCGGGGGTAAGCGTGATGAAGTCGTTGGCTTCCACCTTTATTTTATTCAGGTTGACCGAGGCTTCTACTTCTCCGGACATGCAAAGTACGAAAATTTCACATTTCAGGCGCACGGGATAATTGGTATAGAGTCCCAGCAGATCCTTGCTGATGCCGGTGCCGATGAGCCATTCTTCCGGCAGGTCGATTTTGGGAAGTTCCTTTTCCATCTTGTTTGTTTTTCGCAAAGATAGAAAAATTACAGGAATTTACTGCATGTTTCCGCCTGTCTTGTTGTCGCCACCTGCCTTCACATCATCGTTCGTAATGCTGCGCTGGGTCTTTTTTACCTGTGTCTTCAATTCTCCGAACCGCCAGCTGATGCTGATGCCGTATCTGCGTGACGGATAGCTGCTTTCCGACCAGGAGCGGAAGGTATCGGTCACGGTTTCGTCGCGGTAGGAATTGTATTTCTGGAAAATGCTGCTGGCAAAGAGTGAGATGTTCAGCCGTTTTTCCTTCAGGAAAGAACGGCTTAGGTTGATGCCGTAATAATAATAGGAAGAACCTTTTCCTTGCAGCGACACGTAAGGGGTGCTTCCGCCTCCGTAAAGGCTGAGGCGCAGTTCCCAGGGAATGGTCTGCTGCACGTTGCCGAACACATTGCCCGAGAATCCGCTGTTGCGCGAGTTCAGTTCCTTGCTCTGGTAGTCGGCATAGTCGCCGCCGGCGTTCAGCGAGATGCGGGTGGTGCTGCCCGGGTTCCAGTTCATCCATAAGGCCAGGCGTGTACGCTGGCTTTTTCCCACGTTGCCGTAAGTGTTTTCCTGCACTCCGTTGTTCATGAAAGAATAGCGTTCGATGCCATTGTTGATGAAGGTGTACGTGAGGTTCGCATTCAGGCTGAATTTGGCGCTGAAGCTGTTGAACGTCATGCCGAGGATGTGTGCCTTTTCCGTATCCAGGTCCGGATTACCGTAACTGATGGAAGTCGGGTTGCTGGTATCGCGGAAAGGATTCAGGTACCATATTCCCGGTCGGTTGATACGCATGTTGTAGTTGGCACGGAGGGTGCTGCTCGTTCCCAGCATGTAGGAGAGGTTCAGGGTGGGAACCACGTCGTCGAATCCGGCTTTGAAATTGCGTTCGGGCATGTAGTCGTATTCCACATCCATAAATGTATGCTCATAGCGCACACCGGCTTTCGCTCCGAACTTTTTCCACTTCAGTTGGTAGTCCGCGTAGGCGGCAAGGATGTGCTGCCCCTGCCGGTATTTGCTTGAAAGGTCCTGACTGGCCTCCATCTCGCCCTGGGCGTTTTCCAGGAAGTACTGGCTGTCACTGTAATTCTCGCGGTAAATATATTTCATTCCGGCATCCATGTAGTGGATACCGTTGAACGGGTTGACATAATCAATCTGTGTGGTATGTTCTGCCGTGTGGGCATCGTTGTCGAAATATTGGTGCGGCAGACTGAAAGGCACGTCTTGCACTTCGTCGTAATAGGTGTCTGCCTCGTTGTTGTTGGGCGAATTGTTGAACTTGTAGGACAGGGTGAGGTATTCACCTTTCTTTTTAAAAGAATGCTGGTAGTCGGCATTGATGCCAATGTTTCCGAACTGGCTGGTCGACTGGTTGCGTGTCAGGTAGCTGTAACGTTTGTTCCAGTCATTGTCGCTCATGGCCGTGTGCGAATCGCCCTGAATGTCGAATTTGCCTCCAAACACGTTGGCCGAGAAGGTAATCAGGTTCAGTGTGTCTATCTCATAGCTTCCTTCGATATTTCCGAACTGGAAATTTCCCTTGCTTTTGGAAGAACCTTGTGTTTGCAGATAACGGTAATCGGTGGAGGTGAAATCCTCGCGTCCGCTTTCCGAAAGGCTGCGGGGCTGGTTCTGGTAGTTGTATGAATAGTTTCCGGTGAGAGTGAATTTCCCTACCTGTACCGTTCCGTAGGCATAGCCTGAAACTCCCATGTTGTTTGCGTTTGCTCCGAGGGTCACATTATATCCTTGCATTTTGGCATCGGTCGTAATGATGTTCAGGATACCTCCGATGCCTTCCGCATCGTATTTGGCTCCCGGTTCTGTAATCACTTCAATGGATTTGACGGAATTGGCAGGCAGGCTTCGCAGCACTTCCTTCGGATTGTTGCTCATCAGCGTGTTGGGCTTTCCGTTGACGTGTACCTTGAAGTTGCTGGAGCCGTTGACCTGAATGTTGTCTTCCCCGTCGACGGTGACAAGAGGCACTTTTCGTAGCATTTCAAGAGTCGTGTTGGTCTTTGAGTCGGGGTCATCTTCTATGCTGTAGGAAATCTTGTCGATTTCTGCTTTTACGAGCGGTTTTTGCGCCACCACTTCCACTCCTTTCAGCATCTGGGCATCGTCGCAGGTATATAGAGTGCCCAGGTCGGCCATAGGTTTGGCTTCGGTGATGGTGAAATGACGGACTACGGCCCGTTTGCCTACGGAGGTAATTTGCAGGGTATAATTTCCGGTGTGAGGCAGTTTTTCCTGAAAGCGTCCTTTGGTATCCGTTACGTTCAGCCGGACCGGTTTGTCGGGCGATTTGTCAAGCGTAATGCGCAGGGTGGCATAAGGCTCGCTTTCGTGTGTGAGCGAATCCAAGAGAATACCTTTCACGGTATATTGTGCCTGTAGGTTGAATACGTTTAGAATCAAAAAAGTAATAAAGATGCCTGTGAAATGTGCAAGTGCTTTGTGTCTCATAAAGGTTAAAATATTGGGTTTCTTTTTCGGTTTCGCTGGTTTCAAAGATAATGGATATTTGAAACGGTTGTATGAATTGATACTTAAAAATATAAAAACAGGAAATAAGATAAAATAGTATATTTTAAAAATAGACCATTTAAAATGAGAAAAAATGCATTTAGAAGTTAATTATTGAAGAATTAGTTTTCTGTGATTTGAAAAATCGGCAAAAAATAAGAAAATTCGACCTTGCAGGAACAATGCATATTGATTTCCTTTGCGACCGTAATTAAAAACATAATCAAGAGATGAAAAAGAGCTTATTTTTTTACATGTTTGCCCTTTTGTGTGTGGTGAATTTGTTTACTTCTTGTAGTAAAGACCAATCAATAGAGATTCCTATTGATAGTGATTTGGCAGGTAAATATAAAGGGAAATTAGATGTTTCCATTTCGCAAGGCGGTGTAGATATTCCGGGTGGAACGGTGAACTCACAAATTATCTCCGTGAGCAAAGCCGGCAATAATACGATTAGTCTGTCTATTACAGACTTCTCATTCATGGGAATAAAAATTGGAGACATCAACTTGAATGATTGTGCGTTGACAGCCAATGGCGATAAATATGAGTTTACCGGAGTGACTACGGTTGAAGCCGAATTGCTGACAGCGGGCGTAAATGCGACCGGAGTGATTGGCAACGGAACGTTGAATCTGAATCTGGATATAGATGCCACGCTGACGGGTGGAGTCAAACAGGCCGTGAAAGTGACTTATTCGGGTACTCGCCTGAAAGGAAACGAGAGCAGTGAAGCCAAAATCACTTCTTTTGTGTTCGATAAGGCCGTGGCTGCGGCAGACTCCTTGGTGGTAGGCGGAACCACAATCAATGAAGAAGCAAAGACCATCACCTTTATGGTTGCCGATACGGCAAAGGCCGCTTATTTGACGGCTCTGGTACCCACCATTGAAGTTTCGGCTGGAGCGACTGTGGTTCCGGCCAGCGGAGAGGCACAAGACTTTTCAAATGGCAAGGTCGTGACTTACACTGTCACAGCTGAAGACGGTACGGTGGCTGCCTATAAGGTGTCAATCAGTTCAAAAGTGCTGGCTTTGAATTTTGAAGACTGGACTTACGACGACACTTATCATTATTATACTCCGGCAGGTCCTTATGCTTCGACAAATGGAGGAAGCGCCATTGTATATAGTTCTTTGGAAGGGATTGCCGCTACCCATTCGGACGTGGTGGTGCCTCCTTATTGCGTGACTCAGGAAACGAAAGACGTGAAGGAAGGCACTACGGCTGCCTGCTTGCAGACCGTTAGTCTGCTGCAAGCCAAACAAGACCTGAAAAATTATGGCGGATTTGTAGGATCATTGATGGCCAGCATGGCACCGAACATCACGGCCGGAAGTTTGTTTATGGGTACATTTGAACTGAATGCAGCAGCACCTTTGAAATCGACCAAGTTTGGTGTAATGCATGAAGGAAAGCCCCTGAAATTCTCAGGATGGTACAAGTACACTCCGGGTGAGACCTATTATGATAAAGATGGGAATACTGTAGCTGACAAGGTGGATGAATGTGATATCTATGCGGTGTTGTATGAGGCTGCAAATGAAGACTTCGTGTTGGATGGAGAAAGCATCAAACAGGCCGATGCCCCTATCGTGATGCGTGCGGGCATTGAGAATGGCGGTGCGACCGACTGGAAGAAATTTGACTTGAACTTTGAAGAAGTGAACGGCAAATCTTATGATGCCAATAAGAAATATAAAATAGCGTTTATCTGCACCTCCAGTAAGAACGGCGATGTGTATGAGGGCGCTCCCAACAGTAAATTGTTGCTGGACGATTTGCAGATTACCTTCGAATAATGTAGAGGTTACTATCAAGAAAAGGGCTGAGGTTTGCATCTCAGCCCTTTTCTTTATTAATAAGGATTCATTAATCAGAACTCATATCCGAATCCCAGGTTCAGGTAAATGGGATACATGGCAAACGAGACCGTGGTGAAGTCTTTCTGGAAAATGTCGTTCAGTCCCCAGGTCAGGTCGGCATGGATGTTCAGGTGTTTGTAGGCTTTCCATTCCCCGCCTGCCTGCAGGCCCCACTGAAAACGGCGAAGGTTGTCCGAGAAATCGTATGCAGCCTTGTTCTCTCCTTCAAAATTCACTCGGCTTCCACTGGCATCGGGTGTACGCAGATGTCCTTCATATACATTCCCGGAAAATTCTCCGTTTATCATGTAAGAGAAATACGGTCCCGCCGTTACCTTCCAGCGGTTGCTGATGCGGTAGTTTGCCAGGACCGGGATGGTGAGGTAAGACATTTTCACGGTAGTCTTTACTCCTCCCGTCCAGAGGCCTTTTATTTTCCCTCCGGTTTCGCTGAAAATTTCCATGCCATAGTTCTTTACGGTGGCTTTGGTATCCATGTCTTTTTTGTCGAGCCGCAGCCCCAGGCTGACGCCCCACTTCTGTTTTACATCCAGCCATTTGGTGGCATTTCCTTCCAAGGTGATGGCCAACCCGGGCGAATAACTGTCCAGGCTTCTGATTTCCTTGGGCAGAGGCAGGGGAGAAGTTCCTCCTATATTGATTCCGGCCTTTATCTCATAGTCCAGTCCGTGTGAGGACAGACATGCCAGACCTTTGTGGGAGGAAGACTGTGCGTGACTCGTCAGAGTGAAGCTGCATAAGAACAGGACCAATAGGGGTAATATATATTTTTTCATGTCTTTTTCTATCGATTAGTTTTCACAAATAATTTCCACTTCATCTATCCACAATTCGCTGCCGACTGCCCCTTGGAAGTAGGCTCCCATAACGCTGGAAGAGAATACCACGGCAAGTTTGTATTTTCCGTTTTTCAGGTCTTCGGCATTAAGGGTCTTTCAGTTTTGAGGAGTGAACTCCAGGTCGAACTTTTTCCAGTCGTCAGTTTCCGTCATTTCTTGTTCCGGGATGCGGGCCAGAAGCACGATGTGTTCATCGATTCCCGTTCCGTTTGGGAAAAGATTGCCGTCGAGCGAGAAGTCACTGCTGGGAGCTTCGTAAAGTGCGGCATAAATGTCGCCCCGGTCCTTTTTCCCTGCCACTGCGTTACCCGCCTTGTCGGTAAAGGTTTCTCCCGCCTTGTATTTGAACCAGCCGGTCATTCGGGAAGGGCGTTTGGTGAAAGGAAATCCCATGTGAGTGGCTTGCAAGGGAGCCAGTACGGCATTCCGGGTGTCAAAAGAACCGATAAATAAATTTCCGGCGGCGATGGGCATCCCCAGCGGTTTCCCGAAACTGCCGGTACTGAGTGTCGTAAGCTTGGCACATTTTCCGGAATAGCCTGCGGGAGACTGTACAGTGGGGTATTGCGTTTCGTTCAAGGCCATGCCGCTCAGGTCGTATCCGGGGTTCCCGCTTGCCCATTGCATGATGCCCGATGCGTTTGTCAGATAAAAGACATTGTAGGGAGTGATGGTTTTCAGTTCCTCGAAAGAATAACTTGTGGGTAAGGTCAGTTTGTTTATCCGGATAAGGTATTCGGTCTGTGTGTGTCCGTCTTCGGAGGTTACCACAAAATGTCTGGAAGCGTGCTGGCTGAAATCATACAAAGGAGGCCGGTCGTTGGTTTCCGTCTCCTCTGCTTGGATGGTGGCTCCATCGGGAAGCGTGAAAATCAGTTCCTGTTGGGAAACGTCGGTTCCGTCCAACACATAGACTTCCACCTCTTTCCTTAAATGGTCGATGGTGGCAGACTGAATCTGGGCTCCGGTGCAACCGTCTATGGCTGCTTCTACATTGGGTGCCTCGTCCTGAATGCAGGAACTGAAGCAGAGGCTTAACAAGCATCCGGATAAAATGTACTTTGAATTCATTTGGTTAATAGTTTTCAGTTTAGTATTGCATTGGCAAAGGTATAAATTTTTTCATAGGATGCTGTGGTGAGGGACGTTTGAATTTTAAAAATAGACCATTGGATTGCTTTATAAAAAGGCTTTTTATACTAATTATCAGATAAAAGGGATGATTGTTTTTAATGTATTATTAAAAATCAGCCAAAAATAAAAAAAAAAGACCTTGTGAGGATTTTGGATTTGGTGTTACTTTGCACACAGAAAAAATATATATGTCCAAATGAAGATAAAAAGTTATTTAAAGGTTTCTTTTTTATTGACCTCTCTCACTTTTTTAGGAAGTTGTAGCAGTGAAAAGGAACAGGAGAGTTTTTCGGAAACAGGCAGTGTGATGATTGACTTGTCGTCTGAACTGTCTTATCATAGTCGTGCGATAGACCAAAGTGCCTATCTGAATACGGACAACTATAAAGTGTCTTTGTATAAAGGGGAAGAAGCCGTGTATACAGACAAGCTTTACAAAGACTTGGAGCTGGAACAAAAAGTTGACTTCGGTGTTTCTTATACCGTGACAGCTTATTATGGGGAAGATGTGGCTGCAGGGTACGATCAACTTTATGTGAAAGGAAGTCAGACGTTCTCGGTATCTCAAGGAGACAAGAAAACGATTTCTATTACTTGCAAGCCTGCCAATGCAAAAATGTCAGTCGTATACAAAGGGGAAAATGACACTGATTCATTTGACAATTATTTCCAGGATTGCCAAGTGTCAGTGAAGACTGATTACATGACAGACGCTTTCACCATGGGCAAGGCCGATGAAGGGAAGGAGCTTTATCTGAAAACGGGTGATGAAGGAACAAAAGCTACTTTGACATTTGCTTTGACAGATAAAGAGGGAAATCCTGTCACAGTAGACGGCTTTGAATCTACGAAAGAAATTGATTTGAAGCCTTGCTATGCTTATACCTTGACCATTAAACCGACCGGTAGCAGTGTAGCCGGAGGAAAATTCGGTTTGACCGTAACGGTGGATGATGGAGTGACTGAAAAGGATGTAACAGTAAATATTCCGGGAGAATATATCCCAGGTTCAAATTAAAAGGAAAAAATATGAAAAGATATAAGAGTTTAATTGGCTTATTGGCACTGGTAATCGGCCTTTCATCTTGCGAGATGCGTGATGAAATTTTAGGAAAAGGTCAGGTTGGCCCCAACGACGGTGTGTTGGAGCTGGATTTGTCTTCTGTTTACAATGGCGTAAAAATCAGCCGTGCAGATGCAGTGGTAGATAATGGTGCTACTACTGGACATTTTGATGAAGAAGATGTAAATATCGATACTTATACATTGGTAGTGACGAATACATCTACCCAGGAAGAAGTGACTAACAGTACGGTCGGCAAATTGAAAAATGAGGAGGGGAAAATACTGATTCCTTTAGCAGAAGGTGATTATAGGGTAGAAGCCTATAATTATGATGGAGAAAACGTGACAGTTTCTGAACGTCCTTATTTCAAGGGTGAACAGACTTTTTCTGTGAAAAAAGGTGTTTCTACAGCGGTAAGTTTGTCTTGTAAACTGGCCTGTGTGGAAATGGAGCTTGGGGTAACCACTTCTTTTACAGACGCTTTTAAGGATGATTATGCCATTACAGTGGATAATGGGGAGGGAGCTACCCAGACTTTCACAAAAGATGACTTGGGTAAAAAATACTATTTCAAAACGCCTGCTCAACAGAGTCATTTGACAGTTGCGGTGAAAGCCACTTCTACGGAGGGTAACTTTATTGAATTGACTGCCACAGTACAGAAACCGACTGATGCGGAAGGTAACTCGGAATTGGCTGATGGAGACTCTTTTGTTATTAATCTGACAGAAGAAGGTGCTACAGATTCTTATCTTTCTATTGGTTTGCAAGTGGATTTGACCTTTACGGAAGTGGGAGAAACTATTGAAATCCCGGTGGAAAACATTACTTATGACGGACCGGAGGTGCCGGATGCTGGTGGAGAAGGAGGTACGGAAGAACCGGAACAACCGGAAGCTTCAATTACATTTGAAGGATTGCCCGCTACCTATACTTGTACAAATGGGGATACTGAGATTGCAGGTTTGCAGGATGTGCATATTTTGGCTCCCAATGGGATTAAGAACTTGAATGTAACAATTTCTGGAGAAATTTCTAATCTTCTGTTTATGGTTGGTTTACCTGCTACATTTGACATTTGTAATTTGACAGAAGATATTAAACCTACAATAATCAATACTTTGCAGCTGATTACAGAAGATGAATATAATCAGTTGCATGCCGGAACTTGTAACGATTTTACTTTTAGATTGGGATCGTTATTGGTACTTGTGCCAGGGGTTGTTCAATCTGGAAGCAGTGTGTTTAACTTGTCTGTTTCAGATGGGGTAATTACAAAAGACGGCGATATTACAGTGATGGTAAATCCAAAACAAGGGGAGTAAAAAGTTATGAAATTAAAAAATATAATGGTTGGATTATTTCTTCTGGCAGGATTGGTTTCTTCCTGTCAGTCAGAAATAGAGGAAGGCGAGGGATATGGTTATCTCCAGTTGTCTTCTGTGGACGTCAATAAGAATGTGACGACGCGTGCCGATGTGACCAGTTCGGAAACAATAGCCGTAGATATATTGGACGCTTCAGCCGCTGTGGTAAAACATGCCGACAATTGGACAGAGTTAAACGACGTATTGTTGCCGGTAGCCACTTATACTATCAAAGCATATTCAGCAGATAAAGATAAGGAGGCACAAGGCTTTGAGGCTGCTCCTTATTACGAAGGGCAGGAAGAGGTAGCCATTGAAGCAAATAAAGCCAAGGCTGTGGAAATTACGTGTAAATTGGCACAGGCAATGGTTTCAGTAAATTGTTCAGAAAGCTTTAAAACAGCTTTTAGTGATTATGCTTGTTCGATTGAGGGGACAGATTTGAGTATTCCTTTCGTAAAAGATGAAACACGTGCCGCTTATGTAAAGGCAGGCCAACCTTTGACGGTGCAAGTGGATTTCAATAATGGAAAATCTTTCACGCAGCAGATTACCGCAAAGGCAGAAGCGGCTTATTATTATAAGGTGAATTTGGACGTTACAGAAGGAAATGCTTCATTTGATATTACAGTTGATCAGACCATTCATCAATATGATGTTACAGTAAAAGTTCCTACAAAACAGGATAATCCTGATTTGAAAACAGCTGATATCAGACTGGATGTGTCTAAAGTGTGGGGACAGTTCGCTTATTTGTCGGGTGCTTGTAATTTGGAAGAAATCACCTCGCCTGTACAGTTCCGTTATAAAAAGAAAGCTGACTCGGAATGGACTACGGTGGATGCTGTTCAGGAAGCAGGTACAAAGAATTATTCAGCTAAAGTTTCTCCGCTGGATTTCGGAACAGAATATGAATATTATATTTTGTGTGGAGATAAGACGGGTGAGACTTGTAGCTTTACAACGGAATCCTTTGTAGAAATACCGAATCTGGGTTTTGATAATTGGGCTCAGAATGGAAAGAATTGGTATCCTAATTCAGATGCCTCAAACAGTTATTGGGCAACGGGTAATGAAGGAGTGACTACTATAGGTAGTTCTAATAGCATTCCTGTAGAAGGAAGTGATGCCAGAACGGGTAAAGCCGCAAAATTGGAAACTGTAACAGTGACTTTGGTTGGATATGCTGCGGGTAATCTGTTGATTGGTAACTATTCGACTAACCTTAACGATATGGCTGCTAGTGTACAGTTTGGACGTGCTTATCATGGAGCTCGTCCGGTCAAGCTGACGGGATATTATAAGTACACTCCAGGTACTTCTATGAACTCGAATGGAAAGATTCCTTCAGATCGTAAATTGACCGTAGATGAATGTGATATCTATGTGAAGCTTTGGTCGGGAGAAGAGGTGATTGCTGAGTCACACTTTGTTACTAATGAGACTGTTTCAACATACACTCGTTTTGAATTGCCGATTGAGTATACTGACAAGACTAAGCATCCTGATAAAATAACCATTGTGGCGACTTCCAGCCGTTATGGAGGTGAATTTGAAGGATCAGGAATGTTGAATACAAAAGTGGTTGGTCAGTTAGCCAAAGGCAGTACCCTTTGGGTAGATGATTTTGAATTGTCATACTATTAATATTTTTCATGAAGAAATATTTGATTCTATTTTTAACTTTTTTGTGCGTCACTTCGGTGTACGCACGAAAAAGTTATGACCGTAATATAAAGCCTTCTCTTTTTGTGCCGAAAGGTTCCTGGATGGGAGGGATAACTTTCTCCTATATGGAATTGACGGGAGATAACTATAAGTTTTTAATTTTGAACGACATTAACGGTGAAGGCTATACCTTTAAAGTGAGTCCGTATGCGGGTTATTTCTTCCGGGATAATATGGCAGCTGGCCTTCTGAACTATAATCGTACGTATGCGGATATAGGAAATATCAATCTTGATTTGGGAGACGATTTGTCGTTCGACATCAGTGATTACAAGTATCTGGAACATGAATATACAGCTTCCGGTTTCTTGCGGACGTATATGGGACTGGGAAACAGCAAGGTTTTCGGTTTCTTTAATGAACTGCGCCTGACTTATGGTTATGGTGAAGGAAAGACGTTGGATGGAGTCGATCAGAAAGCGACAGGAACCTATCAGACCACACACAGTTTGCAGATTGGTGCGGCTCCGGGCTTGACGGCTTTTGTGACCAACAACATGGCGGTGGAAGTGTCCATCAATGTAGTGGGACTGAAATTCAAGTGGGCGGAACAGGTAACCAATCAGGTAGAACGTGGTTCGTACCGTCAGAGTTCAGCGGACTTTAAGATTAATATTTTTTCGATAAACATCGGTATTTGTTCCTATTTTTAAATTGACAGATTATGCTTGTAAAAGCCTTGAAATATAGTTTTATTTCTTTCTTGTTACTGAACTTGTCTTCTTGTATTGAGAATGACATCCCTTATCCATATATTGAAGGAGTGATTCAGGAAATCCAAGTGGAAGGGATGCAGGGAGAAGCCGTGTTCAATAATCAGGCACGCACCATTGAACTGACCATTGGTGAAGATGCTTTTATAGACAGTTTGCCGATTACAAAATTGGTGGCTAATGCAGAAGCTTTGATTTATCCGGATTCAACGGCCTGTATCAAGCCTTCCGGTTTCCCTGATTTCAGCTTTTCTTCTTTGGATGAATTGCCGGCCAATGCCAATACGGCAATCGACTTTACCAATCCGGTGGATGTCTTGCTGAAAACCTATCAGGATTATTGGTGGAAGATTACGGTAAAACAGAACATTGAACGTACGATAGAAGTGGAGGATCAATCGGGCACGGCTCCTTTGCTGGACTTGAATACCCATGTGGCCATTATCTATGTGACGGAGGATGCGGATTACCGGAATATTAAAATCAATAAACTGAACCTGGAAGGCTCGAAAACCAAATTGATTCCTTCGCCCGATACCATCACGGACTTTACTCGTCCCCGTGTGTTTCAGGCGTATCGGAATGGACGATACATTTGTGACTGGACGGTGGATGTGCAGAAGTCTTCCGTACCAGCTTCGGTGGAAAGCGTGAATGCATGGGCTACGAAAGCTTATATAAGCGGCAGTTTTCGTGCGGGTACTACCTTATCGGTAGAGTATCGTGTACAGGGAGAAGAGGAATGGACTGCGTTGGACGCAGCTTCCATAACAACCACCGGAACACGGTCGTATTCGGCCACGCTGACCGGACTGACCAATGGCACCAATTATGAGGTACGTGCGCTGGCGGATGGAAGTGCAGGAGAAGCACTCTCTTTTCAGACCGAAACTATCGTGACGATTCCGAATATGAATTTTGATACGTGGACGCAGAGCGGAAAAACGTGGTATCCGAATCCAGTGGCCAACAATTTGGATGATGCACAGGCCTATTGGGCGACCGGAAATGAAGGAGTGACCATTTATAAGGAATCGAGTACGGTACCTGTGACAGGAAGTGATGCGTATCGTGGAACTTCTGCCAAATTATATACGTATGGAGATATTCTCTTGGTAGGAGCAGCTGCGGGTAATCTTTTTATAGGTACTTATAAGACGAATATGGGGACACCCGAATCAAGTCCTTCTTTTGGACGCCCGTATTCGGGGGCACGTCCCACGAAGTTAAGCGGATATTATAAGTACAAATCCATGCCTATTACTTACAATGGGACGGTTCCGGGAAATTTGAAGAATGACCAATGTCAAATTTACTTGCGGCTGTGGAATTCTGCCGATAAGGAAATTGCTTATGGAGAGTTTACGGGCAGTGAGACGGTAACGGAATACCAGAAATTTGAGTTTGACATTAACTATACGGATACAATCTCTAAGCCTGCCAAGATTACGATTGTGGCTACTTCCAGCAAATATGGAGGGGAGTTTGATGCAAACGGTAAGAAGGTCATTGGTCAGGTAGGTGACGGTAGCACATTGTGGGTAGATGAATTTGAATTGAGTTATGAATAAAGGAAGAGATAAAAATATGAAATGGTTTAGTAGCCTTTTGTTATTGTTGTGTGGAATGTGGCTGGGAGGCTGTCAGCAGGAAGACGATTTTCGCTCCTCTGCTCAGACAGGTTTCCAGATTACTTTGACAGACGAAGGAAATCAAGCCTATTCGCGTACGGCTCCTACTGAATTGGAGAAGCCAGTAGCATCTATGTTTCGCTTGCGTGTGGTAGATGCGTCTACAAATAAAGTGGCTTATGTTGGAAAATGTGCGGAATCGGTCTTGGTGAAAGAAGGTACATACAATCTGACGGCCACTTATGGAGACGATCCGGTCATTGCATTGGATGCTCCTTATTATGTGGGTACGTTGGAGAATCAGCAAGTGGTGACCGGACAGATGACTTCGGCCACTATTTCGTGTGTGGTGGCTAATGCATTGCTTTCGGTAAACTATAATGAAGAAAGTTTGAAAAAAGCCTATGAAGACTATTCGGTGACGGTTTTTGTAGGCGACCAGTCTGTCGAGATTGATTCTACAGGAGTGGAGAGCGCTTATTTTAAGGCGGGTTCTTCTGTAAAACTGGTTTTCCACGGGCATTTGGCGGGAACCGGTCAGGAAGTATCGTATGATATACCGGAACCTGAAGGTTCTCCTTTTTTTAAAATACCAGCTAAAACACATGTGAAAATTACGCTGGGTACGGATGGAACAACCTCATCGGGTGTCGGCATTTCAGTGGAAAAGGTGGAGGTATCTAAAGTATCTGTCACCGAAACATTGCCTATGGAGTTTATGCCGAAGCCTAAACTGGAATCGGAAGGTTTCGTGAACAATGAACTTTCTTTTGCAGAAACGGAGAAAAAATCAGCCGTCATTAATTTGAAGTTGTCTTCTCCCTTACAGGATATCAAGCTGAAATTCAATTCTACAGATGCAAAATTTGCAGGATTGGAAGCGGACAAGGAATATTTGTTGTCAAATGCAGACGATAAGGCAGCTGTGGAAACAGCTTTGGGCATTGCCTTGCCGGAAATCGGTGCGACAACAGGAAGCCTTGATTTTTCCTCTTTGATTCCTCAGTTGATGACAGACGCTGGAAATACGGTTTCTTCTACCATTGAAGTGGATGTAAAAGCCAATAATCGCTGGGCGAGTGAAGACCAAGCGGCCAACAGAGTGTACACTTTGAAGTGCAACAAACCGATTTTCCATGTGAGTGTATATCCGGGAAATATTTGGACAAAGGAATTTACAATGAATCCTTTGGCCGCTGAAGAGGTAGAAGCTGGAGATTATGAATTGTTAAGCCAGAAAATGACCTATCAATTTAGTGTGGATGGTGAAACAGGTTGGACGGATTTAGGTGATGATTTACGTAAAGCAGATTTACAGCCAGGAGGCACCTATTATGTTCGTGGAGTTTATCGTGGCGTGATTAATAGTGAGGCTACGGAGGTAAAAACTTATGAGGCATTATCTATTCCAAATTCAACTTTGGATGAGGGGTATAGCACAACTTATCCTAAAAACGATAATCCTTTATATACTTTTAATGGCGGATGGATTGGAACTAGAAACTCATTGACTTGTCATTCAGATGGCGTAAATGCATTTTATGTTTCTAAATCAAGTACATTACCCATAAGCGATAATGGAAGTACGGTTGCACATCTTATGACTATAGGATGGGGAGCCGGAAATACCTGTGATTTTGGAAATAAGTCTGGAAGTGTGATTAATCATGTATCTGCAGGCTTAGTTTGCGTGGGTGATTATGAGGCTTCCAATGATACTATTTATGCAAAGGCGGCTTCAATACGACCTACATCTTTGAATTTTACTTATAAAGCATCTCCATATAATGGAGATGAATATTTGGTAGAAATTGCTTTGGTTAATATATCAAATGGTATTGAGACTGTGATAGGTGATGCAAAGCTTACTTCTGGAGAAGCAGTGAGCAGTTATAGGACGAGCTCTATTGAAGTGAAATATCATGATGAATTTAAACATCTTCCGATAACTCATATTCGAGTTGTTTTTAAGTCTGGCATAAAAGAAGATAAAGATCATTTGGAGGATAAATTCAGGGATGCATCTTTCTGGGATGGATATACAAATGCTTATCTGATAGGTAGTCAGTTTTGGTTGGATTCATTTTCTTTGGTTTACGACAAATAAAGAAGAACGATGAAAAAGAATATAGTATATATTTTATTGGGAATTTTCCTGCTGGCAAGCTGTCAGCAGGAAAATAAGATTCCTTCAGGAAAAGGTTATTTGTCTGTAGAAGGGATTGAATTGCAGTCGCAAGTGGAGACGGAAGTTGCTTCGCGTGCGGTGGATGAAAGTTTGACTGTAGATTTGTATAAAGGAGAGCAATTTGTTCGTACTTTGACCCTGGAAGAGATGCAAAATAAGATTGAATTGAAGCCGGCTACCGATTATATGCTGAAAGCGTATAGTGCAAACTATGGAGAGGAATCTACTTGGGACAATGAAACTAAAGGAGAACCAGTCTATTATAAGGAGGTGTCTTTTGTAGTGACAGAAGGCGTTACAACTGCTGTGAAGGTGCAGGTGCCTATGAGTACTTTCGCGGTTTGTTTGAATTTGACGGCGGTGACGGGCGACTGGTTGCAAGGTTATACTTTTACCGTGACCTCTGGGAGCCGGTCTGTCACGCTGCAAAATGGAGAAACGGCTTATTTCCCTTATTCGAATTCCTTCAATTATCAGTTATCGATTACCAACTCGGATGGGGAAGTAAAGGAACAGTCGGGTAGCTGGGGAACGGAGGATGGAGAAACGGTAGCACAGAACACGGTGTACACCGTGACTTATAATTGGGCTACACAGTCGTTGGCGGTAGAATAA
>ERZ779981.602-NODE-602-length-17063-cov-4.08049_pt1 | contig 17063 bp, 13 predicted proteins | sample MGYA00511182_ERZ779981 | MGnify/ENA primary metagenome ERZ779981 (study PRJEB29588, sample SAMEA2149539) | human gut metagenome | biome: human gut; feature: human-associated habitat; material: faeces | place: Denmark | collected 2008/2010 ... | reverse complement strand
TTTACGTACCTGCCGGTGCATGGCGCTAAAGTTTTTAACTTTTCGAAATCCAATTGCTCCTTTTTCTTGGACTTTGTTATTCTATCACATTGGGATAAATGCCTCAATTGTAAAATTAGCCGAATTTTTCATAAATGTGGGGGTAAATTTATAATATGCGACTAGATGTCGTAGTATAACAAAACCCTCCGGCAAATTATCTTAAATTAATTGCCAGAGGGTATGTCCTTCAATTACATCTGCACTGCTGCAGGAGATTTTTCAAGAGTCTGTTCAACATACCTATTTAAAGTAATATCATGTTCCGTTGCATATATAACAATTTTCTTATGGAGTTCCGGTGATATTCTAACATTGAAGCTTCCTTTATATGCCTGCTCCGGAACCTTTCCTTGCTGCTCACATATTAGCAAATACTCATCAACAGCTTCATGAAAGCCTTCTACAAGCTCTCTGGCATTTTCACCTTCATATGATATTAATGAACGTATTCCCATAACTTTTCCATAGAAAATTACATCCTCCTCTGAAAACTCAACACTTCCAACATAGCCTTTATATTCCATAGTATTATTCATATAAGATCCTCCTGCTCAAGATATTCTATTAGCTGTTTGATCTGATAATCCTTAAGCTCTTTTTGTGGATGTGGTTTATGAAGCATAATACATCCATGATTTTCACTTTCAAATATAACTCTGGATCCACTGGTCTTTCCCTTATTTGAATAGGCAAAGTCAAAATATTTCAATAAAGTTTCTGCTTCATCAAACGTAAAATCTTTTGGTCGTGATTTTAATCTCTTAATCAGTTTGTCCTTTTTCCCCATAACATATATCTCCTTTTTTATTATTATACATCACTTTCCATTTATTGCAACTATTTTTAGTTGCAATTGTCGATTTAATTCTGATTTCTTCATTTGACATAAACTTACACCATGACCTCTAATTTTATCACAAATATTTTGAATGAATACGACAGGTGTGATATGAGCTGTATTACCATAATGCAGGAAGAAAAGCAGTTAACTTCTATAACAATATCTGTATTCGTGACAAATCTGTTCAGGATTAAGATACGAATATTTTGCGCACTTTTTGCATTTGAACCGATTCTAATATAATCGTTTCAAATGCAAGAGGTATAAATTACAAAATCCACTTAATCAACAGACACTAAATAGATTTTATTTATCATTAGATTTTGTATACCATTTTGTAAAAATACCGCCTTGAACTATATATGTATACTCTTCCCATTTTCCACCATCAGTTTCTTGAAATAATATTTTATTTCCTTTTCTTTTATATTTATAAGTACAGCCTCCACAATCATCATTTTTACAACTATCATAATTAAGGCAAATATGATATGTACCATCTTTTCTATATATTGATGATATATTCCCTTTATTACTAGGAAGCGATAAATCGAACTTTTTACCGTCCGGAACGGAAATTTTTGTATAATACCCTAACATATCTTTATATTTATATGTATATCCACTCTCCCGCTCATCACCTTGAGCAATAACATGATCTATATCACTATTAATTTTCTCATAGCTTATTTCAAGATTCTTTTTATTGTCTGATAGTACTGTACCATCATCATATGAAGTCTCCTCAAAATATCCTGTTCCATATGTATTAAAAATATACTTTTGAACATTTTTATTTCCGAAATTATCTATCGTTTCTCTCTCCCATGTTCCATAGACATCTGTGTTTTTTGAATTCAAAAACAGTTTTCTTGAAATAACAATACAGACTATTCCCAAAATAATAATAACACCTAAAATAACTGTAAATCTCAAAATATGTTTCGTATTTTTTACAGAAGTTATTGGCTCTTTCATATTTTTTTCTGTAATATCTTTTCGACTATTTTTAATTTTATTTCCACAACTAATACAATATAAATCCTCATCTTTGCAAAGCTTTCCACAATTTGAACAATACATATTAATTCTCCTTTTCAAATATAATAACTTAAATATAAAACCAACTAATTTACATAAAATATGTTTTCATTACTTATAATTTTACCATTTGCCATGCTCTCCTTATTTTCAATCTATATATTTATTCTACGAGTATAATTATATCCCTAATACATATTTCCTATATGCTTATGAAACAATTATAGTACAAATATTTACTAAATTCAATAGTAAACATCTTTATTATGTTAAGTTATATGTACATGTACGGAGGGGGAAAATGGATTACATTCAACGAATGCGCAATCTACGTGAAGATAGCGATAAAACCCAACAGCAAATAGCCGATTATCTGGGTACATCCCAGACCATGTATGCCCGATATGAGCGCGGAGCAAATGAACTACCGATTCACCATCTGCTCGCTTTATGTAAATACTATAATGTTTCCGCTGACTATATATTAGGTCTTTCTAATATCAAACAAATTTCCAAATAAAACATCTGAGTCAAATCCTTTGCGATTTACACACGGATGTTTTTTTATTAAGAAAATTACTTATTTCCGCAAAAAACTCTTTATATTTATAAAATAACTATATATTTATGGTCAAAAAAACACAGCACTGCGATAAACAGTACTGTGTTTAAATGTATTAGTAATGTAATTTTATTGCATTATTATGCGATTATGCGTCAGCATTTGCCTCTTTAAGAGCTGCTGTAAGCTGAGGAACGATCTTCTTTAAATCTCCTACTAAGCCGTAATCAGCTACATCGAAGATTGGAGCATCCTCGTCCTTGTTGATGGCGATGATGAGATCAGACTCCTCCATACCTGCTACGTGCTGGATGGCTCCTGAGATACCGATTGCGAAGTAAATCTGTGGACGTACAGTCTTTCCTGTCTGTCCTACCTGATAATCCTGTGCTAACCAGCCGTTCTCTACTGCTGCACGAGAGCATGATACCATACCACCCTTGAAGCATGAAGCAAGGTCACGAAGCATCTCGAAGTTCTCAGCGCTTCCAACTCCACGTCCGCCTGATACAAGTACCTTAGCGTCCATGATGTTCTCTACGTTGCCAACTGCCTTAACGATATCCATGATCTCAACATAACGGTTGTTCTCCTCGAGTGCAGGATTGTACTCGATAACCTCTGCTGCTCTGCCAGCCTCTTTAGGAAGCTTCTGCATAACACCAGGACGAACTGTTGCCATCTGTGGACGGTTGTCAGGACAAGCGATTGTTGCGATTGTGTTTCCACCAAATGCAGGACGTGTCATGAGAAGCTGGTTGTGCTTCTGCTCCTGTCCAGGCATAGCGTTGATTGGGAAATCACCAATCTCAAGCTTTGTACAGTCAGCTGTAAGACCTGTCTTAACTCTTGCTGAAACTGTTGGTCCGAGGTCACGTCCGATAGCTGTTGCACCAACTAACATGATCTCCGGCTTGTACTCGTTGATTACTGATACAAGAGCCTGTGCGTATGGCTCTGTTCTGTATGTCTCAAGTGCAGGATTGTCTACAACGATTACCTTGTCTGCGCCGTACTCACCGAGCTCTGTTGCAAGAGCCTTTACGTTAGATCCAAGAAGTACTGCAGTAACCTCTGTATTTAAATCTGCTGCTAACTCTTTAGCTTTACCGACTAACTCAAAGGCGATGTCGCTAAGCTTATTGTCTACCTGCTGTGCGTAGATATATACGCCCTTATATTCTTCTAAACCCATTTTTGGTTCCTCCATACTAGATGATATGTTTCTCTTTGAATTTCTCCATGAGATAGTTTACTGACTCTGTTGGATCAAGGTTAACCTTTTCTCCAGCTCCCTTAGGTACCTTGTCAGATGCCTTAGCAATCTTTGTAGGTGATCCCTTAAGTCCAAGATCTGAATCGTCAACATCCTTAAGGTCAGCTCTGCCCCAGACAGTTACCTCTTTGTCAAATGCATCGAAGATTCCGCCCGGTGTCATATATCTAGGCTCATTTAACTCTGAAAGAGCTGTGATAAGACAAGGCATCTTAGCCTTAACTACGTGATATCTGTCCTCGTACTGACGCTTAACGACTACAGAATCTCCCTCAACCTTGATATCCTCTGCGTATGAGATTACAGGAAGTCCAAGATGAACTGCGATCTGTGGTCCAACCTGTGCTGTATCTCCATCGATAGCCTGACGACCTGTGATGATTAAATCATAATCGAGATTTCTTAATGCACCTGCAATTGTAGTAGATGTTGCCCATGTATCAGCTCCACCAAGTACTCTGTCTGTTACTAAAACTGCATCATCAGCGCCCATAGCCATTGCCTCACGAAGGATTGCATCAGCCTTTGGAAGTCCCATTGTAAGGACTGTAACCTTTGCGCCTGTCTCGTCTTTGATTCTAAGTGCTGCCTCAAGACCAGCCTTGTCATCTGGATTCATGATTGCAAGCATTGAAGCTCTATCAAGTGTTCCGTCAGGATTGAATTTTACTCCACCCTTTGTATCAGGAACCTGTTTAATACATACTACGATATTCATGTATTTGTTCTCCTTTATTTATTCTAAGTAGCTCTACAGTTATGATAGCTCTCTTAACTATCTGAGTAATGAGCCTGAAATAACCATACGCTGAACCTCTGAAGTTCCCTCGTAGATCTCTGTAATCTTAGCATCACGCATCATACGCTCTACATCGTACTCACGGATATATCCGTATCCACCGAATAACTGAACGCACTCTGTTGTAACAGCCATAGCTGTCTCTGCTGCGAATAATTTAGCCTTTGCTGCATCTACTGAGTAAGAAACCTTAGGGTTCTTAGCAAACTCTGCCTTCTTCATAGCTGCTGCGTATACAAGATACTTAGCTGCATCGATACGTGTAGCCATATCTGCAAGCTTGAACTGTGTATTCTGCTGCTGTGCGATTGAACGGCCGAACTGCTTTCTTTCCTTTGTGTACTCGATAGTTCTCTCTAATGCGCCCTCTGCAATACCAAGTGCCTGAGCAGCGATTCCAATACGTCCACCATCAAGTGTATGCATAGCGATTGGGAAACCTCTTCCCTCTTTTCCAAGTAATGCATCCTTTGGAATACGTGCATCCTCGAAGATAAGCTCGTATGTAGATGATCCGCGGATACCCATCTTCTTCTCTTTTGTTCCGAATGAGAATCCAGGTGTTCCCTTGTCTACGATGAATGCAGAGAAGTTCTTCTTCTTGCGTCCACGCTTGTCCTCTGTGATGCTTGTAATAGCGATGATGATGTAAACATCAGCAACCTTACCGTTTGTGATGAAGCACTTAGATCCGTTAAGAACCCACTCGTCTCCGTCTAAAACAGCCTTTGTCTGACATCCCTGTGCATCTGTACCAGCGCCCGGCTCAGTAAGACCGAAAGCACCGATTTTCTTACCTGAAGCAAGGTCAGGAACATATTTTTTCTTCTGCTCCTCTGTACCGAATGTCATAATAGGATCGATACAAAGTGATGTATGAGCAGATACAATAACGCCTGTTGTACCACAAACCTTTGATAATTCTTCTACACACATAACGTATGTAAGTGGATCACAGCCCTGTCCGCCGTACTCCTTTGGTACAGGAATGCCCATGAATCCATATTTTCCCATCTTAGCAACTGTCTCTGCTGGGAATACCTCTGTCTCGTCAGTCTCCTGTGCAAGAGGTTTAACTTCTGTCTCTGCGAACTGTTTGAAAAGGTCGCGAGCCATCTCATGTTTCTGATCTAAAGTGAAATCCATGATTTATTCTCCTTGAATTTTATATTTTGTTTTCAATTTATCCGAAATAAAGCCAACGAATGGCTTTATTGCTCCTACTGTGCGTCTACAGGTGTCTTTGTGCGGTCTGCGTTGTAAACGTAGAATCCCTTGCCGCTCTTGCATCCAAGGTTTCCGCCTCTTACCATCTTGCGAAGGAGTGGGCATGCACGATACTTGCTGTCACCTGTCTCATTGTAAAGAACGTCCATGATTGCAAGGCAGATATCAAGTCCGATGAAATCTCCAAGCTCTAATGGTCCCATTGGATGGTTAGCACCAAGCTTCATAGCTGCATCGATTCCGGCGATATCTGAAACGCCCTCCATCTTGATGAAAGCAGCCTCGTTGATCATTGGGATAAGGATACGGTTTACTACGAAACCAGCAGCCTCGTTAACCTGTACAGGTGTCTTGCCGATCTCCTCTGCAATCTTCTTGATTGCATCAACTGTCTCAACAGGTGTGTTAACACCTGCGATAACCTCTACTAACTTCATACGGTCAGCAGGGTTGAAGAAGTGCATACCGATTAATGGACGTGTAAGTCCGTTTCCAATCTCTGTGATTGAAAGTGATGATGTATTTGAAGCGAAAATACACTCTGGCTTAGCAATCTTGTCTAACTCAGCGAATGTAGTTTTCTTAACCTGCATATCCTCGAAAGCAGCCTCAACGATGAGGTCACAATCCTTGCAGAGATCTTCTTTTAAACCAGGAGTGATGCTTGCAAGAATGCCGTCAACCTTCTCCTGTGTCATTTTCTCTTTTGCTACAAGTCTTGCATATCCTTTTGCAATCTTGTCTTTTCCGCCTTCAGCCCACTCCTGCTTAATATCGCAGAGTGCTACCTCGTATCCATCTACCTGTGCGAATGCTTTTGCGATTCCCTGGCCCATTGTACCAGCACCGATAATTCCAACCTTCATTTTAATTCCTCCTAAAATATATTATGGTGCAAAAGCTTTAAGTGCTAAGCCTCTGCAGCATAACTTAATCATATATATATAAACTGATGTGAATAAACTAATTCACACTACAAGGGGATGCACCTGCATCCCCTCATATATCTATTGGCAAAGAAAATTAGTACTTCTCAACGATAGTAGAACATCCCATTCCACCACCGATACAAAGTGTTGCAAGACCTCTGTTAGATCCTCTCTTCTGCATCTCATGTAATAATGTAACAAGGATACGGCAGCCTGAAGCTCCTACAGGATGTCCGAGTGCGATAGCACCACCGTTTACATTTACCTTGCTCATATCGAAGCCAAGATCTCTTGCTACAGCGATTGACTGTGCAGCAAATGCCTCGTTTGCCTCGATAAGATCGAAATCATCAATTGAAAGACCTGTCTTTGCAAGAACCTTCTTTGTAGAAGCTACCGGTCCAACACCCATGATCTCAGGCTCAACTCCGCCAAGTGCTCCTGCTACCCATGTAGCTAATGGCTTAACACCGAGCTCCTTAGCTTTCTCTTCGCTCATTACAACTACTGCTGCAGCACCATCATTGATTCCTGATGCGTTACCGGCTGTAACAAGTCCGCCCTCTTTACCTGAGCAGCAACGAAGCTTAGAAAGAGTCTCTACTGTTGTTCCGGCACGAGGTCCCTCGTCCTTTTTGAACTCAACGATTTCTTTCTTAACCTTAACAGGTACAGGAACGATCTCATCATCGAACTTGCCTGCTGCGATAGCTGCCTCGCACTTCTGCTGTGAGTTTGCTGAGAACTCATCAAGCTCTTCACGAGTGATGCCGTATTTATCACATACATTCTCAGCTGTGATCATCATATGATAGTGGTTGAATGCATCTGTAAGAGCATCGTTAACCATTGTATCGATGATTGTTGCATTGTTCATTCTGTATCCGAAACGTGCCTTTGTCATAGCGTAAGGAGCCATAGACATGTTCTCCATACCACCGGCAACAACGATATCAGCCTCACCGGCCTTGATCATTGTAGCAGCGTCGTTTACGCACTTAAGACCTGATCCACAAACAACATTGATTGTGATAGCTGGAACCTCGATTGGAAGTCCTGCCTTGATAGAAGCCTGACGAGCTACGTTCTGTCCCTGAGCTGCCTGGATAACACAACCCATCTTAACCTCGTCAACCATCTCAGGAGCAACACCTGCACGGTTTAAAGCCTCCTTAATTACGATTGCACCTAAATCTGCGGCTGGAGTATTGCTTAATGCTCCGCCCATTTTGCCGATTGCTGTACGGCAAGCACTTGCGATTACAACTTTCTTTGCCATTATATTATCTCCTTTAAATTGTATTGCACATCCGTGCTGTTAATTTTTTAACAAAGTTATTATACTACAAATTTATGTAAAAATCAATTGGTTTTGTTAATAATTTGTCAAATTTCTATTAAACTTTGCATATTTTTCACGCGTATTACTTATACTATTCCGTCAGATTAACAAAAACCGATTCTATTATAACCTGTGGCATGCATACAGGCATAACACATCATACTTTTCATTTTATAAAAAATCCCCGGGCAGCATATCCGATATACTGTCCGGGGATAAAATATATTCTATATATTTTTAAATATTCTTAACTGTTGCAATGTCAACCGGTGTCTTCTTGTCAGAAGCAGTCTCTAATGCATGTGCAAGTGCATTCGCTGTATCCATTGCCGTGATACAGTAAACACCTGTCTCGATTGCATTTCTTCTGATAAGGAAGCCGTCTCTTGTCTTGTCTCCGTTACCCTGTGTAGGTGTATCGATTACAAGGTCTATCTTGTGTCCAAGGATAAGATCCATGACGTTTGGAGACTCCTGTGATATCTTGTTTACACGAAGAGCATTTACTCCGTGCTCCTGTAAGTACTTTGCAGTACTTCTTGTGGCGTAAATCTTGTAGCCAAGCTTCTCAAAACGCTTTGCAACGCCTACTGCCTCAGGCTTATCGGCATCCTTTACAGTCATAATCATCTGCTTGTACTTAGGAAGCTCGACTCCCGCACCCTCAAATGCCTTGTAAAGCGCACCATTGAAGGTCTTGTCTATTCCAAGACACTCTCCTGTTGATTTCATCTCAGGTCCGAGTGAAATCTCAGCGCCACGCAGCTTCTCGAATGAGAATACCGGCATCTTGATTGCAATGTAATCGGCTGTCGGAGCAAGTCCAGGTGTGTAGCCCATGCCCTTTATTGTCTCGCCCATGATGATTCTTGCTGCGAGGTCTACGATTGGAATACCTGTAACCTTGCTGATGTATGGTACTGTTCTTGAAGAACGTGGGTTTACCTCGATAACATAGATGTTGTCGTCCATATCGATAAACTGGATATTAATCATACCAACAACATGGAGTGCCTGTGCAAGTCTCTTTGTATACTCAACCAGAGTCTCTTTTGCTTTTTCTGAGATAGTATGTGCAGGGTAAACTGAGATAGAGTCTCCTGAGTGTACTCCTGTACGCTCGATGTGCTCCATGATACCCGGAATCAGGATATCTGTACCGTCACAGATTGCATCAACCTCAATTTCCTTACCCATAAGGTACTTATCTACAAGGATTGGATGATCCTGTGTGATTGTGTTGATGATGCCGATAAACTCTTCGATTTCATCATCATTCCATGCAATCTTCATACCCTGTCCGCCAAGCACGTATGAAGGACGGACAAGTACAGGGTAACCGATCTCGTTTGCTACCTTCTTTGCCTCATCAGCTGTAAATACTGTACCACCTGCTGCTCTTGGGATACCTGTCTTCTGAAGAATTTCGTCGAAGAGCTCTCTGTCCTCGGCTGCGTCTACATCCTCAGCCTTTGTTCCAAGTATCTTGACACCCATCTTCATAAGTGCCTCTGTAAGCTTGATGGCGGTCTGTCCACCGAACTGTACAACAGCTCCGTCAGGCTTTTCAATATTAACGATGCTCTCAACATCCTCTGCTGTGAGTGGCTCAAAATAAAGCTTATCAGCAATATCAAAGTCAGTTGAAACGGTCTCAGGGTTGTTGTTTACTATGATTGTCTCCCAACCTTCCTTGGCAAACGACCATGTACAGTGGACTGAACAGTAATCAAACTCAACACCCTGTCCGATACGGATAGGTCCTGAACCAAGTACAAGCACCTTTTTCTGTGGATTTGTCTCTGCCGCCTCATTCTCGCTGCCGAATACTGAGTAGTAGTATGGTGTCTCTGCTTCAAACTCTGCGGCACAGGTATCAACCATCTTGTAGGCTGCCACAATGCCGTTGTCGTAACGCATCTTCTTGATATCAGCTTCATCAATATCTGTAAGCTGTGAGATAACATTGTCAGGGAACTCGATACGCTTTGCCTCTTTTAACAGGTCAACTGTAAGCTCCTCTGTCTTTAAACGGTTCTCCATCTCAACAAGTATTGCGATTTTATCGATAAACCAAAGATCTATCTTAGTAATCTCGTGAATATGCTCGTATTTAACTCCACGGCGGAGCGCCTCTGCGATAACCCAGATACGTCTGTCATCAACAACTGCAAGCTGTTTCTCAAGCTCATCATCTGTAAGACCTGTAAAGTCATAAGACATAAGTGAATCAACATGCTGCTCGAGAGATCTGATAGCCTTCATAAGGGCACCCTCGAAGTTGTTGCAGATACTCATTACCTCTCCGGTAGCCTTCATCTGAGTGGTAAGTGTACGCTTTGCTGTGAGGAACTTGTCGAACGGAAGTCTTGGAATCTTGACTACACAGTAATCAAGCATTGGCTCAAAGCTTGCGTATGTCTTCTGTGTGATAGCGTTCTTGATCTCATCGAGGTGATAGCCGAGTGCAATCTTGGCAGTAACCTTGGCAATAGGATATCCTGTAGCCTTTGATGCGAGTGCTGATGAACGTGAAACTCGTGGGTTTACCTCGATAACACAGTACTCGAATGAGTCAGGATTGAGGGCATACTGTACGTTACAGCCTCCTGTAATCTGAAGCTCGTTGATGATATTGAGTGCTGATGTACGAAGCATCTGATACTCTTTATCTCCAAGTGTCTGCGAAGGTGCTACTACGATTGAATCTCCTGTATGCACACCGACAGGGTCGATATTTTCCATGTTACATACTGTGATGCAGTTGCCGTTGGCATCACGCATTACCTCGTACTCGATTTCCTTCCATCCTGCGATACATCTCTCTACAAGAACCTCTCCGACACGTGACAGGCGAAGTCCATTTGAAAGTATGTCGATAAGCTCCTGCTCATCGTGAGCAATTCCACCGCCGGAACCGCCGAGTGTAAATGCAGGACGAAGAACTACAGGGTAACCAATCTTGTTGGTAAATGCAATACCGTCCTCGATATTCTTTACAACCTGTGAAGCCGCGATTGGTTCACCGATTTTCTCCATGGTATCCTTGAAGGCCTGACGGTCCTCAGCCTTGAAGATAGTCTCTGCTGTTGTTCCGATAAGCTTTACTCCCTGCTCATCAAGGAAGCCGCACTCAGCGAGCTCCATGCCGAGATTGAGTCCTGCCTGTCCACCGAGTGTAGGAAGGATGCTGTCAGGCTTTTCTTTTATGATAATCTCTTTTAATGACTCAAGAGTAAGTGGCTCGATATATACCTGATCCGCAATCTTTTTATCAGTCATGATAGTTGCAGGGTTTGAGTTTACCAGACATACCTCAACGCCCTCCTCTTTTAAGGAACGGCAGGCCTGTGTTCCTGCATAGTCAAACTCTGCGGCCTGTCCGATTACGATTGGACCGGAACCGATAACTAATACTTTTTTAATATCATTATTTCTTGGCATTACTGGTTACCTCCCATCATGTTAATAAAGCGGTCAAAAAGATATGCTGAATCCTGTGGTCCAGGGCATGCCTCCGGATGGAACTGAACTGTGAAGATATTCTTGTTCACATACTTAAGTCCCTCATTAGTGCCGTCGTTGACATTTATAAATGCAGGCTCAGCCACATTAGGGTCAAGCTTATCTGTGTCAACCACATATCCATGGTTCTGGGAAGAAATATAAACACGGCCTGTTGCAAGATCCTTAACCGGATGGTTTCCACCTCTGTGTCCGTACTTCATCTTGTGTGTATCTGCGCCTGTTGCAAGTGCCATGAGCTGATGTCCGAGGCAGATTGCAAAAATCGGCACATTGCTGTCATAAAGCTTCTTTATTTCCTTTATAATATCTACACACTCCTTGGGATCTCCAGGTCCGTTTGAGAGCATGATTCCGTCAGGATTGTCACCAAGTATCTCTTCAGCGGTTGTGTGTGCAGGGTAAATTGTAACTTCACAGCCTCTTTCATTGAGTGATTTGGCGATGTTGTTTTTGGCACCGAAATCCATGAGGGCAACCCTCTTTCCTTGGCCCTTTAAAACCTTTTTCTCAGTGCATGTGACCTTGTCAACCACATTGCCTGTAGTATATGCCTTGAGCTTTGGAATAATCTCATCGAGATTGTAATTCTCATTTGTGGTAATCATTCCGTTCATAGTACCCTTTTCCCTGAGAATCTTTGTAAGCGCACGTGTATCAATGCCGGCCACTCCCGGAATATCGTTTTTCTCGAGGAAATCCTGTATAGTACCCTCGCAACGGAAATTACTTGGCATACGTGACAGCTCTCTTACTATATAACCATCCGGCCATGGTCTTTCTGACTCCATATCCGGTGTGATTCCATAATTTCCGATAAGTGGATAAGTCATTACAACAGCCTGTCCTGCATAGGAAGGATCTGTAAGTACCTCCAGATATCCTGTCATTGATGTGTTAAATACTATCTCACTAATGACTTCCCTTGTTGAACCAATGCTGGTTCCGGTAAATACATTACCATCTTCAAGAATTAAAAATGCTTTCATCTTTACCCTGCCCTTTCGTGTTATACTTTGTAACCATAAGCTTCTTAGCTGCAACTAACTTTACGTCTGCGCAAAAAAAAAGAGGGCGTCTCTTTTTTCTTATAAAGTGTAGTTGCATAGTATATCTGCTTAAATTGTAAAAAGTGTATCATAATACAGCCGATTTTTCAACTGTTTTTTGTTACATAAATATGCATATTTATGTATACAATATTAGTTACTGTTCACACCAAAGTATGACCGGCAACTATTGCAGCCCATTAAAACTGCATCTGAGCGTTACGGAGTAAGCCCCGCGCATACCGCATATATCACGCCTGAGAAAAATACAAGACATGTGAAGCCAACTGAAATTGCAATAAAAGTCTTATCAGCTATATGTCGCGGTGTATACTCCACCTGATATATGCTTTTTGCTGTCATAGGAACGTACATATCGCCTTGTCCATTGCAAAAGCCGCCCTGATATGCACTCTTAAAGCCCACACGCCTGAAGTAGTCTGCCGTGTGTGCCGGCATTGCATTTACAGACACCTGCATGAGCTTAAGCTGCATGCGCGCATATATCCTGACTCTCTCCAGAAGCTGTTTGCCAATTCCACGTCTTAAATACTGCGGATGCACATACAGCATGGTGATATGCCCCTCGTTTGTCATGCCGCACACTCCGCACAGCACATTGCTATCAAACGCACCGAATACTACAAGAACACCGGTCCTTTCCTCGTCCGTCAGCCTGTCTGCATCCATATATTCATCAAAATATCGATGACAGTCCTGTGTCCGAACGCAGCCTCTGACTGCGATATTGTATATACTTACCGCAAAGGCACATGCCCCTTTTATCTCTTCATTTGTAAGTTTTCTTATTTTCATCAGATAGTCTCCTCCACTATTCTGTCTCTAAGCCCGCTATAGCGTCTCTGCTGTGAGTTGTTTTGTATCATCTCGTAAAATGTCTGTTCGTCACCCACTATGGTAACACATTTCTTTGCTCTTGTAACCGCCGTATAGAGCAAATTTCTGTTCATAAGCATTCTCGGGCCGCTCAAAAGAGGTATAACGACCGCCGGATACTCACTTCCCTGCGACTTGTGTATAGTGACCGCGTATGCAAGTTCAAGCTCCTCCAAAAGCTTAAACGGATACTCCACCTTTCTGCCCTCGTCAAAGGATATGGTCATGGTCTCGGCAAAATCGTTGATTTCCTCAATGATACCGGTATCTCCATTGAAGATTCCCATGCCCTTATCCACACAGAGTCCGAATTTTGTCCTGATTTCCCACTCTATCTGATAGTTGTTCTTTATCTGCATCACCTTGTCGCCCTCGCGGAAAATCGTGCCCCTGTATTCTTTTTCGCGCTTGCTCTTGTCTGCCGGATTCATATACGCCTGCAATATGCCGTTTAGACGTTCCACTCCGAGAAGTCCCTTTCTCATAGGCGTAAGCACCTGTATATCATACTCTGTAGCATTTACAAACTTAGGAAGCTTCTGCTTTATCAGCTGTAATGTAACATTTATTATCTTGTCGGCATCATATCTCTTTAGAAAAAAGAAATCCATGCTCTTATTATCTAACGATACCGCTTCTCCATTATTTATCTTGTGGGCGTTTACTATAATATCGCTCGTACTCGCCTGACGAAAAATCTTTGTAAGCTTTACCGTGTGGAAGGCACCTGAATCAATAATATCCTTTAGCACGCTGCCCGGTCCTACGCTCGGAAGCTGGTTCACATCTCCTACAAGTATGAGTCTCGTACCTGCCACTACCGCCTTTAGCAATGAGTACATGAGTGATATATCAACCATCGACATCTCATCTATGATGATTACATCCGTCTCGAGCGGATTCCTTTCATTTCTCTCAAAGCCAGCTGCGCTTCCTGTGTCCATGCCGCCGTTTAACTCAAGCATACGGTGGATCGTGCGTGCTTCGTAGCCTGTTGTCTCACTCATGCGTTTTGCCGCCCGGCCTGTCGGTGCAGCCAGAAAAATATCCATGCCCTCCAGCTCAAAATACTTGATAATAGTATTGATAGTGGTGGTTTTTCCTGTTCCGGGTCCTCCGGTAATGACTAAAAGGCCATTTCTGACTGCTTCCTTCACCGCCTCAGCCTGGTGCTCATCGAGCTCCATCTCTGTCTTTTTCTCTATATTTCTGATTGCAGCCTCTATCTCGATATCCGGCACATCATACGTCACATCAAGCTGCTTTAGCATGGCTGCCGTGTTTGCCTCCATATAATAAAAGGTATTAGCATAAATCTGGGTTATATCATCCTTTAGCTGCATGACAATCTTCCTGTCCATGGCCAGATTCATGTAATGTGCCTCAACCTGCGAGCTTTCCACTCCGAGCAGATATACAGCACGCCTCGTAAGCTCCTCCATCGGCAGATATGTGTGTCCGTCCATGGCAGCCTGCTGCAAAACATACTGTATACCGCTTTTTATTCTAAAATCAGAATCAGTCTTGATGCCAACCCTCGCAGCTATCTCATCTGCAGTTTTAAAACCAACTCCGTCGATATCATCCGCCATGCGGTACGGGTTTTCCTTAAGCACGCTGTATATCTCTCCGCCATACTTATTATATATCTTCACAGCCAGATTCATATTGATGCCGTACTGCTGCAAAAAAATCATGGCTTCCCTTAAGTCTCTTTTTGCATTGACCTGATCCGCAATCTCCATTGCCTTTCTCTGGCTGATGCCCTTTACCTCAGCGAGCCTCTCCGGCTCTTCCTCTATGATGCGGAAGGTATCCTTCTTGAATCGCCTGACAATACGTGCTGCGAGTGCAAGTCCTATACCATGTATGGCTCCTGAGCCCAGATACCTCTCAATAGCCATCTCATCCTCCGGCTCCTTCTCTTCAAAACTTAATACCTTAAACTGTCTGCCATAGGTGGCATGCTCTGTATACTCACCGTGAGCCTCTATATTTTCACCCTCAGCAATGTCCGAAAAAGTACCCACACATGTGAGCTCCTCCTCGTTCACTACAAGAACAAGTACCGTATACCCGTTTTCTGCATTTCTGTATATTATATGATCAACGTATCCTGTGACTGTTTCGGTTTCCAATTGAACTTCTCCGTATCTGTGTGTTTTTATTGTGACTCTGAATAGTTTTATTTTTTAAATATTATACGCCAGAGCATGCGTATCTGCAATTACTAAGTTTGAACTAAAAAGCCGGTAACCACATGCAAGCATGTCGTAATCTGATTAATCATAAATGAGGGGCAAAATACCTTTTGCCCCTCATATCATTATTATACTATATTGTAATTGCGCTTCATCTCATTAACCATACCGGTGTGAGCGGTGTATAAGCCTTTTACCATATTTTTGTTCTTTACAGTCTGATTCTGTTGATAACGTTTATCTTTGATGCCTTGTCGGCAAAATCCTTCTCTGTCATGTCGCCTGTTGTGAATGCATACTCACCGTCAACCACATTCTCAATGTAGTCTACATGTCCGAATACAGCCTCAACCTCGCTCTTTGGTGAGTCAGTTCTCACAAAGAAGCTGTTTACACTGTCATCATAGCTTACAAGTGTGAGCTTCTCAGGCTTCCAGTCAATATAAATATTTGTGTTCTGATGCTTTGTCATATCAACAACATCTGCCACTACAGCACTTGCTGTTGGAAGCTTTCCTGCTCCACTGCCGTAGAACATAGCATCTCCGAGCACATTTCCACGTAAAAATACGCCGTTGAACACTCCATTTACTCCTGAGAGCGGATGTGTATCATCTATCATATACGGTGCAACGAGACAGGTATAGCTGTCACCTACCTTGCGGCTTGAAGCCAGAAGCTTGATTGCACGGTGCATTGCCTTTGCATACTTAATATCCTCAGGTGTAATCTTTGTGATACCCTCACAGTGGATATCCTCGAAATCCACCTGCTGCCCTGCAACAAGCGATGTGAGAATGGCTATCTTTCTGCATGGATCATGTCCCTCTATGTCGGCTGTAGGATCCTTCTCTGCATAGCCCTTATCCTGAGCATCCTTTAATACCTCATCAAAGTCTGCACCTTCCTCTGTCATTTTTGTAAGCATGTAGTTGGTTGTTCCGTTTAAGATACCTGTGATTTCCTCAATCTCATCTGCTGTGAGACACTTGTTGAGAGGTCTGATAATAGGGATTCCACCACCGACACTGGCCTCAAACTGGAAGTTCACTCCATGATCCCTGGCAACCTTGATGAGCTCAGCACCCTTTGCAGCAACAAGGTTCTTGTTTGATGTTGCTACCTGTTTTCCTGCCTCAAGCATTGCCTTTACAAATGTAAATGCAGGCTCAACGCCTCCCATTGTCTCTACAACTATACCGATCTCAGGGTCCTCTGCAATAACCTTATAATCATGAACTATTTTGTTCTCGATAGGTGTACCCGGGAACTCTCTTAAATCAAGCACATACTTGACCTCGATCGGCTCTCCCGCTCTCTTTGCGATTTTTT
>ERZ779981.595-NODE-595-length-17121-cov-1.76468_pt1 | contig 17121 bp, 18 predicted proteins | sample MGYA00511182_ERZ779981 | MGnify/ENA primary metagenome ERZ779981 (study PRJEB29588, sample SAMEA2149539) | human gut metagenome | biome: human gut; feature: human-associated habitat; material: faeces | place: Denmark | collected 2008/2010 ... | reverse complement strand
AAAAAAAAAAAAAAACCGCCCGAATTTCGAAGCTCCGGCGGTTGTTTTCTAACCATAAAGAGTGAGAATCCGCTTATCGCAGGTATCTCTTTCTATAAATATATTAAACCAAATAAAGAAAAATGTCAAGCATCGTTTTGATATTTGACATTTTTTATTCAACCGAAATTATCTTCCGAGAATTTCTTTTTTCTGCTCATGGTTTTCATCGTACAAAAGACCGCAGACAGCCATTTTTCTGATGATATTTTTAACGGTGAGGTCAAGACCTGTGTTTTCCGAATAGTCGGCAGGATAGATAAAATCAACTCTGTCTTTCATCAGCAAGTCCTCAACCTTACTGTCCTTTTTTCGGTAAACCGCAATTGAATACCCGCCGTAGGCTTTCATCATTTTCATACACGGAACATCTGAAAGACCGTCGCCTATGTAAATCATATTGCAGAACGGAACCCGTTTGCTGTCCTCCGGCATTGAACGGTTGAGGTCAACATCATTTGCAACATCAAGAACACCTTTGTTGATTCTGTAAACAAACTGCGTTTTGTTGGTGTAATTTACATCGGTTTTAGGCCATACGGCATTGCCGTTTTCATCGTAAAGAAATTCACACGCAAAAATGCTTTTGAAGTTTTTGCTGATTTCCGTACCTTCAATAATTTCTTTCATACCCGAAGAAATTACATAATGTTCAACCTGCATTCCAAGCTTTTCGCCAAAGTCGGAAATCCTTTTGAACCAATCCTTTACGCCGTCAAAAAACTCAACATTTTTTCCCATTTCAACAAGGTCATTTCGCAAAAGAGGCATATTCCTTTCACGGGACATTTTTACCATTGCGTACATATACGCAAGAATTGAGTCCATATGTTCGCTTTGACCGAGTTCGTTTGAAAATTTCCAGAACTCGTCTTCAGTCATATTAAGACGGGGGATAAAGCTGTAATCCTGCATATCCTTCGTGCATAGGGTACGGTCAAAGTCATACATAATCGCTGCAACGGGCATTCTGTTCATAACCGCTCCTTATCCGACTGTGGTCGGCTGTGTGACGCTTTCGGCAGATGTCGAATCTGCCTGAGTTGTTGGTTCCTCTTTATATTGTGTAATTTTAATGCTTTTGATAACAATGTTCTTAACGGGAATGTCATCCTTGTCAACCTCAGCCGAGGCCATTCCGTCAATTACCTGTGCAAATACCGTGTAGCCTCTGTCAACCGCATTGTATGCACCGTCAAGATAGGCGTTTCCGCCGTTTTCCTCATACAGCTTTTTAACGCTGTCGGGAACGCTGTCGGTATCGTAACAGTTTGTGCCGTTTTTCTCAATGAATGCAGTCAGAAGGTTTGAATCCTTGTAGTTTGCAAGCTGGGTTTTGATAGAATCCCATTGACTTGCAAGATGTTCCCAGCCGCCTTCATTCTTATATGTTTCGGCAGTTTTCTGATTGATGAAAAATGCACTTTCTTTTGTGTCCGCACCTGTGTTTGACATTGCAACAGCGCCTCTGATATTGAAAAGCTTGTCGCAAAATTCATCTTCAAAAGCCTCGCCGTACGAGCTTGTACCGCAGTAACCGCCGTTGATCATAAAGTCTTTTGTTACTTTGCTGAAAAGTGAATTGTTATACTTTCCTGCTTTTGCAAGGTTTACAAAGTTTGTAACCGCCTTTGGTGCCTGTTCGGGAAAAAGTCGCATTGTTATATCGCCGTATGAGGTGTGAACAACTGCGATTGTATCGCCGTTCTTCGGCATATCAAGCTGAAAACCGACAGGGTTTGAATCGTGAATAATGTTCGGATTGATTCCGAGAGTAGCGGTATCAATGCCGATGCTTTCAAGGTAGTTCTGTGCGGTAGGTTCATCAGCCGTGCTTACGGCAGTAGTTGCAGGTGTTGTTTCGTCGGGAGTCTGCGAGACTTCAGCCTTCTTGTTACCGCAACCCGAAAATGCCAATGCAGAAACACACATAATTGATGCAACCGATACGGCACACATTTTTTTAAGATTGTAAGTATTCATAGATTTGTTTCCTTCCTGTCAAGCCTCGTTGTTATGTAATGTTTCCAAAGTTTCCAAAAAACAACCTCGGCTCTTCTAATCTGGATTTTATTCTAAAACACACATATTTATAGTACCATAATTTTAATAAAAATGCAAGTTTGCCGCTTTTTATGAAGGAAAGCGTAGCAAATGCAATAAAATTTTTCTGCAAAAAATTGCGTCCGTGTAATAAGACAGAAAACTTTTTCATATGATTTTCTGTAAACCTAAATATGACGGAGGCTTTAAAATGTCAGAATATTTACCCGAAGGAAAACTTATATCCGAACAGGAAAACATAAATATACTTCACTCATTAAAGATGCTTGAGGATGCAAAAAACAGCGGAAAGATTCTTGAGGCAAAGGCTTGTGTATGCGACAGCAGTCACAACCTTATTGTTGACCTTGCAGGCATAAAAGGCATAATTCCGAGGGAGGAGGGTGCAATCGGAATTAAGGACGGCTCTGTTCGTGACATAGCCGTGATTTCAAGGGTGAACCGTCCCGTCTGTTTCGTTGTCACCAACATAACCGAGGACGAAAACGGCAAACCGATTGTAATGCTTTCCCGTGAAAAAGCACAACGCAAATGCCTTGACTCATACATTTCAAGGTTACGGTGCGGAGATATTGTGCCTGCCCGCATAACTCATCTTGAAAACTTCGGTGCATTCGCAGACATAGGCTGCGGAATCGTTGCACTTATGCCCATTGACACAATTTCGGTTTCAAGGATTGAACACCCTGCCGAGAGATTTACTGTAGGAATGGACATCAAAGCTGTTATCAAATCTGTTGAAAACGGTCGTATAAGCCTCAGTCACAAGGAGCTTCTCGGCACATGGGAAGAAAATGCCGAAAGGTTTTGTGCCGGTGAAACCGTGTCGGGAATTATCCGAAGCGTGGAAAACTACGGTGCTTTTGTGGAGCTTACACCAAATCTTGCAGGACTTGCAGAAACAAAAGAGGGAGTCCGTGCAGGTCAGCAGGCAAGCGTTTACATAAAAAGTATCATTCCCGAAAAAATGAAAATCAAACTGATAATTATTGACACCTTTGATTACAAATATAATCCGAAATGCCCCGAATACTATTGCGACAGCGACCGTATCGACCGTTTTGTATATTCACCTGAAAATTGTCGGAAACGGGTTGAAACAATATTCGATACCTGAGTTGACAGAAAAACTCCCGAATGATATTATTTAATTGTGAAATCGAATTATTGTTCGGGAGGTTTAATATGCAGTTTACGACATCCGAGATTATTGTGCTTTTATTTTGTGCAATAACGCTCATTCTAAGCGTTGTCACATTAATAACAGTTCTCAAAAAGAATAATAACAACAGAACGGAGGACGAACTTCAAAGGATATTGCTCAATCAGCAAAGCTTTGCACAGTCGCAAAATGACAGGGCGGTTCAGCTTGAACAAAGACTTCACAGCTTTTCAGCCGACAATGTTCAGAGCCTTGAAAATATCAGACGCTCGGTTGACGAAAAGCTTGAAAGTATAAGGCGGGAAAATCTCCGTCAGCTTGATGAAATGCGACAGACAGTTGATGAAAAGCTTCAAAAAACACTTGAAGAAAAAATGAATAAGTCATTTTCGCTTGTCAACGAAAGACTTGAACAGGTTTATAAGGGACTCGGCGAAATGCAAACGCTTGCGGTAGGTGTGGGCGATTTGAAAAAGGTTCTTTCAAATGTCAAAACAAGGGGCATACTCGGCGAAATTCAGCTTGGTGCAATTCTCTCCGAAATTCTTACAAAGGAGCAGTATGAGGAAAATATTGCAACAAAAAAAGGCTCAAAAAATGTTGTTGAGTTTGCAATCAAACTGCCTGCTGACGGTGCCGGTACAGTATATCTGCCTGTTGATTCCAAATTTCCGGGCGATACATATTCTGCTCTCCGTGATGCGGTTGAAAGCTGTGACAAGCAACGCATTGAATCGGCACAAAAAGCACTTGTTCAGCGTATAAAGGGCGAGGCAAAGGATATTCACGATAAGTACATTGATCCGCCGAACACAACGGAATTTGCGATTATGTTTCTTCCGTTTGAGGGGCTTTACAGCGAGGTTGTCAATATGGGACTTGTTGAAGTTCTTCAGCGTGAGTATAAGGTGAATATTGCAGGTCCGAGTACAATGGCGGCTCTGCTCAATTCGTTGCAAATGGGATTCAAAACCCTTGCCGTGCAAAAGAGAAGTGCAGAGGTTTGGAAAATACTCGGCGGTGTAAAGACCGAGTTTGACAAGTTCAATGATGTGCTTGTAATGACACAACAAAGACTTGATCAGGCAAACAAGGAGCTTGACAAGCTTGTCGGAGTTCGTACCCGTCAAATTCAGCGTCAGCTTAAGGATGTTGAATCGGTTCCCTTGTCAGAACAGAATCTTTTTGAATAAACAAAAAATTAAGGCGAAACAGATTTATGTCTGTTTCGCCTTTGTTGTTATTGCAGATTAACCTTTGTAGTCAATCCATTCGTCGTCAACCCATTCTTGCTTTGTATCGTTCCATCTTCTGTACTGGAGCTGTCCGTGACTTCCACGACGCCATTTCTTGTAAATTACATCAGCTATCGGCTGAACAGAAGTTGAATCGGCACCGCTCTCCAAAGCTGAACTGTCAGGAGTTGCAACTTCAACAACTGCAACGCTGTCGGGGGTTGAATCTGTTTCTGCTGCACTTGCAACCATAACGGTTCCCTGTGCGATAATTGCTGTCATAATAAATGCTGTAAAAATTCTTGCGGCTTTCTTTTTCATCTGTCATTTCTCCCTTAATATAAGACAATAATTATAGTAGCCGTCTTCTATATCGGAATAGGGGATAATAATAGAATCATCTTTTGTATAGACAACGCCTTTCTTTTCATCGTAAGGCTCAAAAATAAGGTGAGTGGTTTTGTCTTTTTCAACGTACACATACATATTTGTTTCGTCATACACTTCGACATTATCATTGTATTCACCCGATTCAATGAGATCGGCTACACAATCCTCGTATGTGGCGTCCCAACCGGGGACAATCAAAAAGCAGTATGAAGCAAAGAATATAGCGACAACAAGCAATGCCATTAAAGCTGTAACAACATTGTTTATAATTGTCTGTTTTTTCTTCGGGTACAGAATCATTTCCATTCTGCTTATAATTTTTTCGCCCTTATCGTTGGTTACAAAACTCATTCCGACAAGCGCACTTTTCAGTGCAGTTTCCCTGTCGCTCTTTTCACTTTCTTTTTGTTCTTTATAGGCTTTCATTTGCGTTACAAGTACTTCGTAATACACAGTACATCTGTTCTCGCTAAGCTTGCTTGTAACACTCTTGTCACACCTGAGCTCAAGACAGTAGGTTAAATCCTTTTTCAAAAGGTGGGCAAACGGATTCCACCAAAAGATTCCGCAATAAATTTCCGTCAGCAATTTAATCCAAATATCCTTGTTCTTTATATGACAGCATTCGTGTATTGCGATATATCCAAAATCCCTGTTGTCAAATTCACGATTCGGAATAAGAATAACAAGATTGAAAAATCCGTATGTAACAGGGGAGATAACGCAATCGGTAATTTTTAGCTTAACTTTTCTTCTGATTCCGCACTTTTGCGAAATGAGGTCAAGCTTTGCCTGCATTTCGGGTGTGCCGTCAATAACATTTGCTTTCAGAGCTTTGACTGCTTTGTAATACTTAATCATCACCCATAAAATGTATATCACACTTCCGACAATCCATACTGCTACAAGCAGGTTGAGCCATGTGAATTCCGGAACAAACAGCACATCTTTGTTGGGAGTCAGAACATCCATTATTGCGGCATACACATTTTTATCGGAAACTGTATATGTAAATTTGAATTCAAACGGAAATGCCATTCTTACAAATGTTACAGCATACAATCCCAAAATCGTATAAAGACCGCAGTAATTACAAAAAGCAATCTTTTTTCTGAAAAAGTAAAGCAGCACTATAAAAATGCTGCTTATTGCAATAGAAAACAAGAATGAATAAAAACTTATTTGCATAAATTATTTACCGAGTTCTTCACGGCGCTTTTTAAGGAGAACTTCGAGTTCATCAAAAACATCTGAACTTTCGGTTTTCTCAATAAGCTCTGAGAAGAGAGTCGGAATATCGCTGTCGGCAAAATTCGGTCTGTCCGAAATCTGCTTGATTGCATAAGCGTCCTTTGTCATTGTAGGAACAAAAGTACGGGCATAGTTCTTAGTCATCTGCTTAACGCCGACAACCTTAATCATGTCCTTCTTGAGAAGAGAATTGATAAGAAGGTTAATGTAACTCTTTTTCCATGTTTTGTTTACAGCCTTCTTAACAATTTCTGAGCTTGTGAGCGGTTCATCGAGGTCCCACAATAAGTACATAATTTCTTCTTCACTTTTAGTAAGCATGATATTTACCTCCAAAATTAAGTTTATAAATAATATTAAGCATTCAACTTGACTTCATTATACTATTTGGTACAGAAAAAGTCAATAAAAATCTTAAAAAATTATGTGATTCAGGATAAAATCAGCCAATTTCGCACATATTGTTAAAAAATGACTATAAAAATGCGGAATGTTGTATATTATAAAAAGCATAATATTATGGTTTATTCACAAAATCCTGAAAAAGCACAACAAGTCACCGCAAAAAATATTGCGATGACTTGTCTTTTTATTGAAAATATTCAATTAAGCTGTTTTTATTCCGAAATCTTTTTCTGTTCCTTTTTATCGTGGATAAATCTTGCAAGATACACCGCAGGGGTGTCGAGCAGACTTGTGAAAATGTAGATTACATAGCTTGAAAGGAAGATTGAAACGAGTGTTCCGAAATCATAAGTTCCCCAAAACGCAAAAGCGGTGAAAAGGGCTGTGTTAAGAATTTGACTGATAAGCGTTGAACCGTTATTTCTCAGCCATAAAAATCTTCTCTTGTCACCGAATTTCTTTTCCGTGAACTTCCACCACTTGTGATAGAGCCAAACATCGAACAGCTGACTTATTGCGTAAACAGTGAGGGATGCAAAAATCATTCGGGGAGTGTTTGAGAAAACCGCCTTGATTGACGGCATAATCGTGTCGTTCGGACTCGGATTGTAAAGCATCCAGCTTTGTGAAAGCACAAGAAAAAATACCGATGAAAGTATTCCCGTAAGAACCGCCTTGTTGGCGGCTTTTTTGCCCTCACATTCCGAGAGAATGTCCGTAATCAAAAATGTTACCGCAAAAAGCACATTACCGAGAGTCTGTTCCATTGAAAAAGCGTTTACAAGGATTAAAGCCTCAATGTTTGCAAGAATTGTCGCAACGGCTGAAATGCAGTAAAGCCCGGCTTTGCCGAAAAGAGCATAGCCTAAAACTGCCATACCGTATATGAATACCACCGAGAATATAAGCAAAAGTTCATTTATCATATCAGTCACCTACTCCGAAATCCGTGTTGTTAATTAAAATATCCGTTCTTGGGTTATCCTTATATACAGGATAGACCTTCTGCATAAACTCTTTTATGACAGCTTTGTCGGGTTCAACTTCCGTTGTGTTGTCACACATAATGTTAACGCAAATTCGTTCAAAATATTTTAATCCCAACTCAATATCCTTTTGCATGGTTTCGGCTGTCTGACCTTTAATTCCGAAAAGGAAATTAGCTTCGTCGAAATTCTCAGCAATAACAGCGGGACTGCTCTCTTTGATTCCTTTTTTCAGAACATTTTCTCTGAAATCGCAGTCAAAGGTTTCAAGACCGAGCTTCATTTTCAAATCAAAATCCGCAAAATCTTTTCTGAGCTGACTGATTTTGTTCCGATAAAGATAATGTGCCTCAAAATGAATGGTATTTATCTTTTTTTCTTTGCACACCTGTTTGATAAAATCAAGTGTTTTTTTGTCAAGCTCAAAAACCGAGCCTGAGTTAATGACCTCAAGGTCACCGAAAATTCCCGTAACTTTTTCAAGCACGGCTTTGTTAAGACGAAAGTTTTCGTCCTCGTCACTGCACCTGTCGGTGTAGTAGTCGCAGAAGATGCATTTTCTGTAAACGCAACCGCTTCCGCGCAGAAGAACAATCTCCCGACTGTTCTTTTCATTAATAATACTGTATCTCTCCATACTCTCTTTCCAGCACAAAAAAAGCACCCACACAAAAGAGGGTGCAAAAAGGGCGCAAAAAGCCCTGTGCCTTTCTCCTTAGTTTTGATAGAAGGAGCAGCCTATTGGCGTCCTTCCGGCAGGATGGTTACGAACTGCCACACAGTATGCTATCACAAATTCCGTTTTATGTCAACTGCAATTTATTATTGCATTATATATGTTTAAGAGGTATAATGAAAAGCGAAAATCAAGTGCAAAGTAACTTTCTGAGTGACTTTGCAGGCTCAAAATTCCATATGGGAAAATTAGCGAATATTGTCATAAATTCCCGAAAAAAACAGCCTATTTTCTTGTATTTTTTAGTTGACAAAGGGACAAACCTTTTGTATAATAATAAACAGCGTTTTAATATGTGTCTATGCTGTCAAGAGGTGCAGATATGCTTTTTGAGCTTAAATCCGTCTTTCAGAATGACGGTGAAGAAAAACAAGTTGAATATAACCTTGACTTGTCAGGTCTTGATGTTGACGGAGTTTATCCATTCAAAACTCCCGTTGTCGTGACTGCCAAAGCAACAAACAGAGCAAGTTTGATTACTCTTGTAATCAATGCACACTTTGATTACAGCCGTGACTGTGACCGTTGCGGTGAGCCTTATACAAGAGATATGAATATGAGCTTTGAACACAGGCTTATTCAGACTCTTGCCGATGAGGAAAATGATGACTATATTGAAACACCTGATTTTACACTCGAGCTTGATGATGTTGTAATTTCTGACATTTTTCTTTCGCTCCCGTCAAAGAATCTTTGCAGGGACGATTGCAAAGGTCTGTGTCAGATTTGCGGACAAAACCTCAACAACGGTGAATGTTCCTGTGATAAGCGTCAAACGGATCCAAGACTTGAGATACTTAAACAGTTGATTGACTAAGATAAATTTTGTAAGGAGGTTTTTGTAATGGCAGTACCCAAGAACAAAACATCACACGCAAGAAAGAGCTCAAGACGTTCAACAGTATGGAAGATTAATGCTCCTGAACTTACTGCTTGTCCTAACTGCGGTGAATTAACAGCAGCTCACAAGGCTTGCACAAACTGTGGTATGTACAACGGCAGACAGGTTGTTGTAAAGAAAGACGAACAGTAATTTTTATTACAAACATTACGGGCGGCAGTTATCTGTTCGCCCTTTTGTTTTGCAAATTTTACCGTACATACAAAAACAATTTGCAAACCTGTTGATTAAAAACGGTATTTTGTGTAGAATAAAAGTGTATGTAAAAATGTTTTGCGAGGTGAAGGTGTGGCTGTTAAAATTTTTGATGTCACAACCGGCAGTCATGCCGACAAAGCAGGGATAAAAAAAGGGGAGACCCTCCTTTCAATCAATTCAAACGAGATTGTCGATGTTCTTGATTACCGATTCTATCAGGTAAACCGCAAGCTTACTCTTGAGGTTGAGGATGAGAACAAAAATGTTCGTACCATAGAAATGACCAAGGGAGAATATGAGGAAATCGGTCTTGAGTTTGAAACCTATCTTATGGATAAACAGCATTCGTGCCGTAATAAGTGCATTTTCTGCTTTATTGACCAGCTTCCGAAGGGTATGCGTGAGTCGCTCTATTTTAAGGATGACGACAGCCGACTTTCGTTTTTGTTCGGCAACTATATCACGCTGACAAATATTACAGAGCACGAAATTGACCGAATTATAAAAATGCACATAAGCCCGATTAATGTGTCGGTTCACACAACAAACCCCGAGCTTCGTTGTAAGATGATGAATAACCGCTTTGCAGGCGATACATTGAAATATCTCAAACGCTTTGCAGACGCAGGAATAACGCTTAACTGTCAGATTGTTTCCTGTCCCGGAATTAATGACGGTGACGAGCTTGTCAGAACATTGACCGATCTTGAAAACCTCGGTGTTAATATGACTGCGATTGTTCCTGTCGGACTTACACGCTACCGTGAAAACCTTTATCCGCTTGTTCCTTATAATAAGGAAACGGCAGGGCAGACAATTGATATAATTGAAAAAATGGGTGATGAGTGCGTCAAAAAGCACGGCAGACGAATTTTCTTTCCGGGTGATGAATTTTACCTCCTTGCTGAAAGAGAAATCCCGTCACCTGAATTTTATGAGGACTTTTCCGCTCTTGAGGACGGAATCGGTATGATTGCGTATCTGACCGATGATGTAGGCTGGAAGCTTGAAGAGCTTGATGCAGACGAAAGCCTTTGCCATAAGGTAACAATTGCCTGCGGTGAGGGAGTGTTTCCGTACATGAAGCGGATTATGTCGATGATTAACGAAAAATTCCCGAATATAATTATAAATACAAGGGCGATTAAGAACAACTTTTTCGGCGGAGGAGTAAATGTGTCGGGACTTGTCACGGGCGGTGATCTTATTGATCAGCTCCGTGGCGATGACCTTGGTGACAGGCTTATTATCACGTCATCAATGCTCCGTTTTGAAAACGATTTGTTTCTTGATGATGTTTCAACAGATGATGTTGAACGGGAACTCGGTGTAACTCTTGTTCCCGTCAATAACAACGGAAACGACCTTGTAGAGGCTGTAATTGCAGGAAAGGACTGATAAGATGAACAAACCCGTAATTGCCGTTGTCGGCAGACCAAATGTGGGAAAGTCAACGCTTTTCAATAAACTCATCGGTCAGAGATTGTCAATTGTTGACGATACTCCCGGTGTTACCCGTGACAGAATATACGGTGAGGTGGAATGGTGCGGAAAAACTGCCTTTATTGTTGACACAGGCGGTATTGAACCGAAATCAGATGATATTATTCTTGTGCAGATGCGCCGTCAGGCTCAGCTTGCAATCGACACGGCTAATGTTATTATCCTTGTAACAGACTGCAAGTCGGGCTTGGTTGCAACGGATATGGATGTTGCGCAGATGCTCCAGAAGTCGGGCAAGCCAGTTGTGCTTTGTGTAAACAAGTGCGACACACTCGGCGAACCGTCACCTGAATTCTATGAGTTTTATAATCTCGGTTTAGGCGATCCTATCGAGGTTTCAGCCGTTCACGGTTACGGTACGGGCGACCTTTTAGACAAGGCTTTTTCAAGCTTTGATTATGATGAAAATGCGGAAGATGACGACACAATCATCAATGTTGCGGGAATCGGAAAACCGAACGCAGGCAAGTCATCTCTTGTAAACAAAATCACAAACGAGGAACGCTGTATTGTGTCTGATATAGCAGGCACAACCCGTGACACAATCGATACGCTTGTTGAAAATAAGTACGGAAAGTTCAACTTTACCGATACCGCAGGACTTCGCCGTCAGAGCAAAATCTATGATAATATCGAAAAATACAGTATTATCCGTGCAAAAATGGCTATTGAACGCAGTGATGTGTGCGTTATTATGATTGATGCGACAGAGGGCGTTACAGAACAGGATACCAAGGTTGCAGGTCTTGCGCATGAGGCAGGCAGAGCGTGTATAATTGCCGTAAACAAGTGGGACGCTGTCGAAAAAAACGATAAGACAATGCAGGAGTTCCGCAAAAAGCTTGACGCAGATTTTGCGTTTATGTCATATGCGCCGAAGGTATTTATTTCCGCAAAAACAGGTATGCGTATCGACAGGCTGTTTGAATATATCATAAGCTGTAATGACAGCGCAAACCGCAGAATCAGAACAGGTATGCTCAACGAACTTCTTGCACAGGCTACAACAAGAGTTCAGCCACCGTCGGACAAGGGTAAGCGACTTAAAATTTTCTATATGACTCAGGCTTCCGTAAAACCGCCGACATTCGTTTTCTTCTGCAACAATGCACAGCTTTTCCACTTCTCATATCAGCGTTATCTTGAAAACAGAATCCGTGAGGCTTTTGCTCTTGAGGGTACGCCGATCAAAATTGTGGTAAGAGAGAGAGGAGAAAAGTAATGGAGCATATTTCGGCAATTTTAGCAAACTGCTGGTGGATGATTCTGCTTTCGGCATTGATTGCGTATCTTCTCGGCAGTATCAACACGGCTGTTCTTGTCACAGGCATTGTGACAAAGGGCAAAAAGGATATCCGTCAAATGGGCAGCGGCAATGCAGGCTTTACAAATGTACTGCGCAGTGTCGGTAAAGTTCCGGCAATCATCACCATTGTGTGTGACGCACTGAAGTGTATTATCGCCGTGCTTATCGGAGGTTTCATCTTCTCGTTTGCATCGGTTGCATTTCAGGGTGAAAGCCCTATTTTTATAAACGAGCTTATCAACTGCGGAAAATATGTTGCAGGTATTTTCTGTATTCTCGGACATTCATACCCCGTGTATTTTCACTTTAAGGGCGGTAAGGGTGTTGTAACCGCCGCAGCTCTTATGCTGACAGAGGATTGGCGTGTATTCATCGCAATTATTGTAACTTTTCTAATTATCTTCCTCTGCTCAAAAATTATATCACTTGCAAGTGTTCTCTGTGCGATTCTCTATGCGCCTTACACCTTTGCAATGACATTTATCTTTGACTTCATAATTTACAAGGATTATTCTCTTACATATGTAATCTTCTCAACTGCGGCGGCTCTTTTAATCGGTGTTTTTGTTCTTGTAAAGCACAAAGAAAACATCAAAAGACTTCTTAAAGGTGAAGAAAAGAAAATTACAGCCAAAAAATGACGGCAGTATTGACCGAAAAGTGATTTGGTTGTACAATAACTTTGGTATGATATTTGTTATATTTTAAATATTTCTGATACGGAAAATAAATTATATTGAGAGGTTGAATTAAAATGTCAGATTGTATTTTCTGCAAAATCGTTGACGGCTCAATTCCGTCAAAAAAAGTTTATGAAGACGAAAAAATTCTCGCTTTCTATGATCTTGAACCACAGGCTCCCGTTCATGTGCTTGTAATTCCAAAGGAACACATCTGCTGTGCAGACGCAGTTAATGAAGAAAATGTCGGCAATATTGCTCACATTTTCACTAAAATTCCCGAAATTACAAAATCACTCGGACTTACAAACGGCTACCGTATTGTAAATAACTGCGGTGAGGACGGCTGTCAGAGCGTAAAGCATATGCATTTCCACATCCTTGGCGGCAAAAAGCTCAACGGCACAATGGCATAAGAAGGGACTGCAATAATGGATACATATAAGATTAACATTGAAGGACTTGACAGAGAACTCAGAAAATTCCCTGTAAACGATAAGCTTGATATTGCCGCATTTATTATGTTTGGTGACATTGAGATGACAGAGGTTGCCGCAAGAGAACTCCTCAAGCGTGTTCCCGAACACGATGTTGTTGTGACTGCCGAAGCAAAGGGTATTCCGCTTTGCTATGAAATGGCTCGTCAGGGCTGCAGAAACTATGTTGTCGCAAGAAAAAGCGTTAAGGTTTATATGGGCAATCCTATCGGAGTGACCGTTAATTCAATCACAACAAAAAACGAACAGAAACTCTACCTCGGCGAAGATGATGTAAATCTTCTCAACGGCAAGAGAGTTCTTCTTGTTGATGATGTAATTTCAACAGGCGAAAGTCTTCACGCTCTTGAAACGCTCGTTGAAAAAACAGGCGCAAATATCGTTGGCAGGGCATCAGTCCTTGCCGAAGGTGACGCTAAGGACAGAGATGACATTATATTCCTCAGCGAACTTCCGCTTTTCTTTAAGTAATACTGAGTAATTATAAAATCAAATTTAAACAGCTGTTGAAGTGTGCAGATTATACCGTCCGCATATTTTGACGGCTGTTTTCCTTTTTTATACCATAGATATAAAGTGTAAAAATTAAAGTGTAGAAATTGTTCAACTTATAAATGATTGAATAGAAACAGTGGTGAATAGGTAATTTAATGAGAAGAGATAGCAGCAAAATTAACAAAAATAAAAATATTTTTAAAAAATAATATTTATATTGACAAATGAAATTCTATATGATATTATAAAAATACCAAAAATAATATACTTGAAGTAATAAAAATGGACTAATTGTTTTTTTGTAGATAAAAATAACCAAATAAATAATAAAAGGAGATGCCATTATGAAAAAAGTATGTTTATGCCTTGCTTTTGTGTTGGCAGCGGTATGTATTCTATGTTCCTGCTCTGATTTACCTGCACCAAGTACCTCTGAAACCGTGAATCCTTCCGTAGATGTTACTTTGAAAAAGTGGGAAGATTGCGGAGCGAGTATTGATAAAGCGGAAGAAATTTCCGGAATTAAGTTTGGCGAAAGTTTGAAAAATATTGTAAGTGTAAGAGCTATTCCATACACGGCGATCGAAGTGGTTTGTTCGTTAGATAAATCTGCTTCTGACAATACTGTGACCTTGCGCAAGGCTGTCAGCTATGCTGTAAAAAACAGTGAAAATCTCAGCGGAGTCAATACAAACGGACTTTCTCCCACAATGGCGACTTTTGAAATTAAGGGTGCGAATTTTGTAAATGAAAAAGGTGAAACTGTAGTAGGAGAATATAATGATAACAATTATAAATATTCTTTTTATTGCAAAAAAGGATTGAATGGTAACCTAGTGTATAATTATATTAAAAAAATGATTACTGAATAAGGATTGATTTTTATGAAACGGCTGTTTGGACTTATAGGATTTACTTTCCTGTTTGTCCTTTCAGCCGTTTTTTATTCGGATTTTAATGAAATTGTCTTTGCGATTATCGGCTCATTGGGATTGCTTTCCGTTGCTGTCGGTATATTTTTAATTGCTTCAAAGAAAAATAAATCATTCGGCAAGTCGCTGTGCGTATTTGCTTTTGCCGTAATATATTCTGCGGGCAATATGATTGCCTATTCCGAATATATTAACAACACGATTATAAATAAATATTCCGATAAAGAAATTACAGCAAGCGGATATATCTGTGATGAAATCATCACCACCGATTCATCATGCAGTTTCGTAATCAAAACCGACAAAATCAACGGTCAGCCGTCAGATGCGAAAATTCAGATTATTTCGTACTCAAATGTTGACGCAGAGCCTTTTGAAAAGGTCAACTTCACGGCTCATACATACAAGAATAATGTAAACTCTCAGATCAGTCACGGAATTTTTCTGAAAGCATATTCCTATGACGGCTTCAAAATTGATGCGACAGGGGAGAAAGTGTTTGATTTATATTCATTTGCCGTTGAGGTTAGAATGACAATCAAAAATTCCCTTGATATGCTGTTGCCGGAGGATTACTCAACGCTCTGCCGTGCCGTTCTTTTGGGCGAGAAAACCGCTCTTGATTCAAGCGTTAAAGATGATTTTTCATTGACAGGCACTTCGTTTTTAATAGTGGTTTCGGGAATGCATCTTGTTATAATCACTTCGTTTGTATTGTTCTTGGTGAGAAAATTAACAAAAAACAGATTCATAATAACAGGCTTTACCACATTTACGGTTATTGCTTTCATGGCTGTAACGGGCTTTGCGCATTCGGTTGTCCGTGCCGGAATTATGATGATAATTGTGTCGCTTGCATCGTCAAATCTCAGAATAGCCGACTCGCTGAATAATCTTGGTTTTGCCGCAATTGTTCTGACAGCTTTCAACCCATATGCGGTAGCCGATATCGGTATGTTGCTTTCATTTTCGGCAACGACGGGCATAATTCTGTGGTCAAGACCGATTGAACGCTCTGTGCTGAGATTCTTTCACTACAAAAACAAGCGTAAGGACGGTTTTGTCGGAACGGTTGTCTATTATATCAAAAGGCTGTTTAAAATCTGTGTAAATATGCTGTCGGTTTCAGTATCCGCATTTCTGTGGATTTTGCCGATAACCGCCGTTGCATTCAACAGAATTTCCCCGACAGTCATACTTGTTTCTCTGTTATGTGAACCGTTTGTTTCGGCACTTTTGGTGTGTTCTCTGTTGTGTTCGGTACTTTTTATTTGCCCGTTTATATCATTTTTTGCTTACCCGTTTGGACTCGTTTCGGGATTATGTTCAAAGGCAATTTTGTGGTTGGTTTCAACTTTTTCACAACTCCCATTCAGCACAATTAAAACCCATTCGCTCTATTGGTTTGTGTGGATAGGTGTCAGCGTATTTCTCGCAATCGGCGGATTGTTTGTAATAAATCGAAAATTCTATGTCAAAATTTCTGTTCCGATATCAATTTCAGTCCTCGTAATCGGAGCGTCGCTCAATGTGCTTTTAACAGCCGATAATGGTGAAATGAAAATCTATAATGTCGGCAACGGTGTTTTTGCGACAGTCAACTGCCCCGACAGATGTTCGGTGATTTCATGCGGAGGCAACAGAGCAGGCGCAGACGATGTGACAGCCGATATCAGCGAAAGATACTCAGATATTGAATATATGATAATTCCGAATCAGAATAATAAATATTCTTCTCTTGAACGCTTTGCGGTCACAAAATTTGACTTAAATAATATTTTGGTATATGATAATGACATTAAAAAGCAAAATCTTTTGAACGCTTTTGACGGTAACAGCCGACAGACTTTCGGCGGAAACAGTCATTTTACGCTGAATCTTTCCGATACGGTGACGGATGAGGTAATCTGCGTTGACAACACAATGTTTCAGTTCATAAAAGGGAAAAATGTGACTGTATTGTTTGTGCCGACAGATGCAGACCTTTCAAATCTGCCCGAAAAGTATCGCAATCCCGATTGTTTGCTGATTGATACAGTCCCCGAAAATTTCGATTTGATATCATGCAATACCGTGATATTTTCGGGATCGGAAAAGCAGTTTAAGAAAAATTATGATTCTATTAAAGAAATCAGTTCAACCGTTATTTCAACATCTGAAAGGAACATAACGGTCAATCTGAACGGAGGATAAAATGCCGCGCATCACCGAAGCAGACCTGAAAAAACAAATTAAAAACAAAAGCTTTTCGCCTGTGTACCTAATCTACGGTTCGGAGCAGATGTTTGTCAAAAGTTACACAAAAAAGCTTTGTGAGGCTGTTGCAGGCAAAAATCCGTCC
>ERZ779981.588-NODE-588-length-17306-cov-11.1193_pt1 | contig 17306 bp, 9 predicted proteins | sample MGYA00511182_ERZ779981 | MGnify/ENA primary metagenome ERZ779981 (study PRJEB29588, sample SAMEA2149539) | human gut metagenome | biome: human gut; feature: human-associated habitat; material: faeces | place: Denmark | collected 2008/2010 ... | reverse complement strand
ACTCTCAAAACATGGCGGCTTGAAGAATTTCCATACCTCACAAAATGAAAAGGAGGGTGCATCAAATACATTGCAATTTGATACACCCTCTTCAATTTTCTATTTTGAAACAACTTTTATCTAAGTCGTCTTATTATAACGACCAAGTTTATTCTTTCACAAACTTCTTGCCGTTGCAGATATACAGTCCCTTACTCAGCTTAGAGGCATCAGTACCTACATAATGGCCATCGATGGTATAAATGCGATTACTGAATTTACCATTGACCTCTCCATTATCAACTTCCAAGTTATTGATGCCTGTCTCTACAGAAGAAACAGAAGCATTACCATCAACGATAGTCAATTCATACATACCTTTTATCGTTTCATTAAAATGTACAGGTTGCCAATCTGTCTCTGTAACAGCTTTCGTAGCAAGATATATCTTATATGTTCCATCTTTCAAATTTGAGATATCTACCATTACATTATAATCATTGGCATTCGACGGATAAACATCATTATAGTTAAAATCTTTAAGTGTCTCCGTTTTTAATGCAATGGGAGCTGTACTATTCGTCGGTTCTGCCAAAAGAGCAAGGTTACCACTAAAACTATTTACATCACAGTTCATAAGATTTGTGCAACTACACATAAGTTTGGTACCTAATACCCGAACTTCAAACTTACCTGTTGTTTCGAACTCCTGTCCAGTACTTGTAGACCATTTTATAGAAGGTAAAATACCCCACTGAGATACGTATGGCAAGACTGGCTCTTTATCATCATGCAATACTATCATATTCTGTGAATATGAATAGCTACCCTGGGCAGAGTTTAACAAGGCAACCTCATAATAGCCATTAGAACTACCACTCCATCCCCAATTAACATGAACAAGCCCATCGGCATCATAGCCATCAAACACAAAGGCATGTCCTTCATTCTGTGATGTCACACCTCCATAAATCACAGGACGACCATTACTTAACTCATCATAAATAATATTCATCCACTCTGCTTTAGTGTAGATATCTCGAGTATAATGTCTTGTACTGTACTTAAAATATTTATTCAAAGCTATTGCAGCGTCACTACTGAACGAGCCACTACCTCCTAATGCATAATTCATATCAACAGCAACACCACAATGCAACATCAAAGTTGAAACAGCATCAGCTTGAACCTGTGTATAATTGTTACGCGAATATTCATCAAGCATATCTGCATAATCATATGTTGTATTCTCAAAATCGTAATTACGATTTATACCATCGATCGCATAACCTTTATACCCTTGGCCATTTACAGGAAAGGCATGATATTTCATCACCTGCGCCATAGCCGTTGCCATACATCCGGTAGGATAGTCCTTACCTGTAATACTTACTATTTTGTCGTTATAAGGAGAACTTTGATCCCATTTCGTCGTAAGCAATTCGGGCACAGCATCAGGATAATTACTATTTCTCAATGCAGCACCCGACTTCACATCGACTCTACTTTCTAGTGCAGTTTGTAATGCTTGCTCCGTCATATCCATCCACCACTGCATAGCAGGCGGCATGTTGTCGATAGAGAATTCTGTATCTGAATATCCCAACACTGGCGCGAATTTATCGTCGCTGGCAATAATAGCAAAGCCTCCGTTCTTGTAGCCGATAACATCGAACATCGTCCCTTTTTTCAACACCTCAAGAGGTTGTATGCCTTTAACCGATTTGGCTGAAGAATGATGTTTGATGACTTTTCTTGCTGCATCCACCATTTCCTCTACGCTACGCGGACCGGCATAGGTAGAAATTACCATGACAGAAAGGACCAACAGAGATAATAATTTCTTCATAATAGAAATGTGTTAGGTTTGAGTTTTAATTTATATTTATAAAAAAAGGACATGGCATATCCTTTAAAGAATATGCCCTGCCCTTAAAATTTATGTCAATCACTTTCTTGTAAGAGTGACATTGCTGTATATATCCATGTAGCCCTGCTGTCCGTTGTCTGTCACAACAAATAGCCAGATACAGAATGCAGGATCAAACGTCAGAGTGCTTGGAACAGTTCCTTCTTCGGTCAGTGACCAATCAATCGGGAACACGCCTTGATAAAGAGAATTCATATCATCTACAGGACTGTATGCCCACATGAGATGATAGCCTTTATCAGATAAATAAGAAATTTCCTCTCCACAGACAAGGCCAAGTTGCCCCTTCATACTTAACTTATCGAACGAATACTCAAACTTCCAAGAATAAGTCTCACCGACGCCCAATATATTAGAAGCCTCACATGTAAGTACTTTTTCATAATCGGTAGTTCCTTCTGCCGCAGCTGTAACTGTTACAGGGAATGATATCTTAGAACCGTCTGAAGCAGTAGCGGAGAATGTCCATGTTCCAGCAAATGCCTTATAAAAATCGGCATCGTTATCAGCAATGGTAACAGTTGTCTGCGAAGCTGTAATCTCAGCTCCTTCAGCTGATGCAATAGTCAGAGTAAATTGACGATCATCATTGATCTTGCTATCGTCGATAACCTTAACCTCAACATTGATTGTACCTGTACTAAGTGTATCGCTATTGAGATTTAAAGTCTTGTCTGTTATAGTATAGTTTGTACCTTCAACAGCACCTTTATCACCTACCGTTGCAGTCTCAATAGTCAGACGAACCGGACCATTACGATGTCCGCTAACTGTTATAGGTACCTGAACATAACCTGCGGTCTCTTCTACAGTAATGGCATTGCTCGCAAATCCGACAGTGCATTCTTCTGTATTCACGTCATCTTCAGAGCATGATACGAAGAATGGCAATACTGCCACCATGAGCATGAATAACTTTATCTTTTTCATAATTGTCTTACTTTAAATGGATTTGGCTGAATTAATAACCTGGATTCTGCACGATTTGAGGATTCGTATCTATCTCATGCTGAGGTATTGGCCATACAAAATGTATGTCATCTGCATTTTTTTCCAATCCTGTTGAATAATCAGCACCCGGCATTGCACAAACATCTTCCTGCTGCGGTGTACCACGCTTTACACCTAAATGCCAACGCTTTAAATCAAGCAGACGCATTCCTTCACCCAAAAATTCACGATGACGCTCATCTCTAATCTCCGACATTATCCTATCCTTAGAAGAATAAGTCTCTGTCTGATAGTTGGCGATACGCTTAGATTTGAATTCATTTAAATAAAGTGACGCTTTATTCAGATCTCCTAACATAGCATAAGCTTCTGCTGCAATAAGATACATCTCCGATATACGGATTACTTTGGGCTCAATGGTAAAACGAGCATAATCGTATCCTCCGGTTGCTTCATAAGGATATGCCTTTTCCGGATACTTATTGAATGCTAAAACATTACCAACGAGACCTGTACTTGTCTGAAACGTTAAAGGTGTGAAATACACCTTCTTGCGATAATCAGCATCTGAAAAAAGATCTATAACCGTCTGTGTTGGGATGTAAGCAGGAGATCCGCCCTCTGTATAAGGCAAATACTCAAGACCCGTCTGTGATGACAACTGTGATGTCTCACTTGCTGCTAACTTAAAGATACTTTCTGTATCGAAATTACCAGCCCACATCTGATTAAGTCTATCTTCAGAACTTGCAAGGGTATAAGTATTAGTTCCTATTACTTCCGTTGCTTTTGCCGCAGCTGTTTGATAGTCATCCATTGCAAGTGCCACACGAGCCTGCATAGCCTTTACCGCATCAATAGTAATATAATAGCTAGCCTGTTCTCCGGCCTTATTTACGTAGACAAGAGCACTATCAAGGTCATCAGTAATCTGCTTATATGTCTCACGCAATGTTTTACGCGCCGGATAGGTAGCGGAATTTGATGACGGATAATAATCTGTACGATATGATACTCCACTGTTCTTCTCATCAGCTATACTCTCATCATAGTCAGCACAGAAATACTGTGCGAGATTAAACAAGTAATAAGCACGTGAAAAGAAAGCCTCGCCTTTAACATTCTTCACAGTTGCCATGGCCTCATCAGTAAAAAGGCTCTTGTTTGACATGTCGCATTTATTATAACCCTCAATAATGAAGTTACTACGTGCAATCATATTGAGACAACTGGAATACAAAGCATCACCTGCTCTAAGGTCTGTATTAAAGGCCCATCGATGAAGATCACTTATACCAGTACTAACAGAGGCATTAAAATCATCACTCTGCTCGTCTGGACCTGTACAAAAATAACTACTGCCTATGAACCCACGCATACCTATATAAAGCGGTACACTCATATTTGTAAAATCGGTAGGCGTCATAAGCGCTTCCTCTTCAGGAATGGCATTATAAGGATACTTATCCATATCGCAAGATACAAGCGTAAGCGATAATGCCACAATTGGTAATAATATATATTTATTCATTTTATATTTTCTTTACTTGTATATTTTAATGATCAGAATGTAAGCTGTGCTCCGAAAGAGAACTGGCGCGTATTCGGATAGTCACCGAACGTCATTGTGTTGTTCATTTCAGGATCGTAACCTTGATATCCCGTAAAAGTCAACAAGTTACGGCCTACAAAGAAGACTTTAATGCCTTTGACAAAACCAGTCTGATTCATCCATTTTTGCGGCAATGTATACGAGAGCTGCAGATACTTCAAGCGTACAAACGAAGCATCCTCAAGCCACATTGTATCTGGTTGACGCACAACATCAGCCGCCGGAATATCAGTAACATCACCAGGTTTCATCCACATGTTAAGCATCGAGGCGGCCATATTATAAGTTCCATTTGCCTGAGGATCCTCAAGCCACATACGTTCATTGTTAAACATATAGCGATCGAACATACCTGAGAACTGGACATCAAGCTGCAGACCCTTCCATGCAACGGTTGTGGAAAGACCACCTGACCAAGGAGCTATCCAACTTTTACCTGTCTGTACACGATTGTCGGTAGAATAAACCTTTGTGTAATTACCATTCTTGTCGAGCCATACACTCTGACCATCGGCCGGATCAACGTGGCTCCAACGAACCATATAATACTCACCCATGTCGTGACCTACCTCAAGCATCTGGAAATCGCCGAGTACGTAAGAATCGAGTCCCTGGAAGAGTTTTGTAACTTTATTCTTATTGTAGTTTCCGTTAACCTTTACGTTCCAATACCAGTCCTTGTTCTTGATAATGTCAACGCCGATGTTGAAGTCAACACCACGGTTGTACATCTCTGCTACGTTTCCGTAACCTGAGCTGAAACCGGTCGTATAAGAGTAAGGTATAGACATCAACATGTCTGATGTAACCTTATTATAATATTGTATATCAAAGTCAACACGATCGAACAGACGGCCTGATACTCCTACATTGAAAGTCTTAACCTTTTCCCAAGTGAGGTCATCGTTACTCGGGTTAGCAATAACTGTTCCTGAAGAATTAATATACATTGAGCTTGATGCTCCGACAAGTCCAAGAGCCATATAAGGATTTATACCAGAGTTACCTGTTGAACCATAGCTTACACGGAACTGAAGATCTTTCATCCAATCTTTTGTAGAGGCCATGAAATCTTCGTTTGAAACATTCCACATGAATGCTGCAGCACCAAAGGTTCCCCACCGGTGGTTCTCTGCGAAAAGAGAAGAACCATCGCGACGAAGACTTAGGTCAACGAAGTATCTATCTGCATAAGCATAATTTAACATTCCGAACCAAGAATTTCGAACTTCTTCAGATATAGACTGCGAGGGGACTGTAGGAGAAGCATTTGATGTTGAGTTAAGCAGCATCAGTCGATTGTCTACGAGTCCAGTACGAGATGCTCCGAATGTAGCTGTCTTATTCATCATTGATTCCTGACCAAGCAATACTGTAACATCGTGATTTCTGAGGAAATTGAACTTATACTCTGCCGTATTTGTTACTGTCCAACGATAGTAATTTGAGAATGATTCAGAAGCCTGACCGGTCGGCATCTGATCACCGAATCCGTCATCCACAAGATTATAAGCCTTGTATGAATCTCTCAAATCATTCCAGTCAAGACCGATTGCCGAGCGCAAGTTAAGTCCCTTAATTGGGTTGATGTTTACATATGCATTTTCGTTTATACGCACTCGACGCTGTATTTCCGGCTGTTTGCTTGCCAGATAGTCCGGGTTGAATGTTCCCTGTCCGGCATTCAATGAATACCATTTAAGTTCTTCACCGTATCCATTGAATTCACTGTTTGCATAATCGATGGTTCCATCCGGATTATAAGCAAGACCGAGTATTTCGTTAGTCGGCTGTGTTGGAAGATATGCATGGGCAGCCCATGGCTTGTTATAGATACTTTGTTTATTGTTTATGACAAGTGTTGTCTGTGTCTTAGTGTATGCAAGGTTTGAATTTGTTCCAATCTTCAACCACGGATTAATGTTGAACTCCAGGTTGGCGCGCAATGTCTCACGACGTAAGTTCGAATCATCGTACAAACCATCTGCTGTATAATGAGAAAAAGAAACAAGATAAGCACTGTTCTGAGAACCTCCACGCACACTCGCATCAATTTGAGCAATCGGAGCTGTATTACCAAGGAAATGTTTAACCCAATCGGTTCCTATATTGTACTTCTGGTAATAATTCTTCATTGCCTGGAAAGACTCATTTGTCAGATTTGACGGATTCATCATTTCCTGGAACTTAAACCACTGATTTGCATCCATCACGTCAGTTCCGTCATGCGCAACCTGAGACAAAGAATATTGAGCAGAAACAGTAACTGTGGGAGCCTCACCGAACTTACCTTTCTTTGATGTGATGATTACGACACCGTTTGCGGCACGTGAACCGTAGATGGCTGTAGAAGAAGCATCCTTCAATACTGTGATGTTCTCTATATCATTCGGGTTGAGTGACACAAATGTGTTTGATGAAATCTCACTTCCATCCAATATGTAAAGTGGCTCTGTGGATGCGTCGATTGATGTCACACCACGGATGGTCATTGATGATGTTGCGGAAGGCTCACCTGAAGATGTGAACACCTGCAGACCGGCTACCTGTCCCTGCAAAGCATCTGCGACATTAGCAGAGGGACGAGTAGCAAGCATATCTCCTGACACCGTAGCAACAGAACCTGCAATTGTTCCCAACTTACGAGCAGAACCGTAACCGGTAACAACCAACTCATCAAGAGTATTTTCATCGCCCTCGAGCAGCACCTTCATAGTACCATCCTTCACGACTACTCGTTTCGTTTGCATACCGATGTAGGAAATCTCAAGCTCTGCGCCCTTAGCCACATTGAGCTGGAATTTACCATCGGCATCAGTTACAGTACCCGTATTCGTGCCGAGCACCTTGATCGACGCACCGATCACCGGCTCGCCGTCCTCAGCAGAAACTACGGTACCAGTCACACGTGTCTGTGCTAATGCCATTCCCAACGACAGGAACAGGCACGCAATAAACGTAACTAGTCTTTTTTCCATAAATCTAAATCCTATGTTTTATTAAATGTATAAATAATCAATGGAGCGAACGTAAAGAGAACTAAAACCTGAAACAGTTGAATCTTTGTGTAACCATTCTGATCAAATGATAAAATCTCTTACCCTTAACTATCTGTTTTGTATGTATAGCCCTACTTTGCTTAAACTTCGTAGCTTAACAAGGTGCAAAATTAGGAATAATTATTAAACGAAGCAAATTTTAAGCCAAAAAAATACACATAGCTAACGTTAAAAGACCGATTTTCACAAAAAAAAGAGATCAAACACCCCTATTTTGTCACAGAATCAGCCTATTTCGTAGCATTATGCACATAACAAATGTTATATTGCCCCATCATGCCCTCGTTCCGACCTATCCTTACTTGTTTTCATACAAGTCGCCTTCTTCCTAACACCTCTCTTTCTTCACCGACCGACTTTTCCCACGCACATTCCTTTTTCTGGCCTCCTTCATAAAACAAGGAAGCCGTCCGATGCTTCCCATCAGACGGCTTCCCGGAAAATGATTACTGATTGTCTATGTCCCTCGGGGACCGGCCGGCTTATTTGCAATAGAGAGACACGAGCGTCTCATACTTCTCCTGCTTGCCGCTGGTCTGCTTGGGCTCTCCGACCTTCTTTGCATAGTCAACAATCTGCTCCAGTGAGAGCTTGCCCTCCTCGAAGGCCTTGCCTTCACCGGCATCGAAGCTGGCATAGCGCTCTTTCACCATTGCAGGGATCTCGCTGTGCTCGATGATGTCGGCTGCATTGAGCAGTGCACGTGCCATAGCGTCCATACCACTGATGTGTGCGATGAAGATATCCTCAGGATCGGTAGAGTTACGGCGCAGCTTAGCGTCAAAGTTCGAACCGCCCTCATGGAGGCCGCCGTTGCGGATGATCTGCATCATGGCCTGGGTGAGCTCATAGTTGTCGATGGGGAACTGGTCGGTATCCCATCCGTTCTGATAGTCGCCACGGTTGGCATCGATCGAACCGAGCATGCCATTGTCGACAGCGCAGGCGAGCTCATGCTCGAAGGTGTGACCTGCCAGTGTGGCGTGGTTCACCTCGATGTTCACCTTGAAATCCTTGTCCAGTCCGTGCGCACGGAGGAATCCGATCACGGTCTCCACATCTACATCATACTGATGCTTGGTAGGCTCCATTGGCTTCGGCTCAATGAGGAAGGTTCCCTTGAAGCCCTTGGCGCGTGCGTAGTCACGGGCAGCAGCCAACATGGTTGCCATGTGCTCTTTCTCACGTTTCATGTCGGTGTTGAGCAGGCTCATGTAGCCTTCACGACCACCCCAGAACACGTAGTCCTGACCGCCGAGCTTGATGGTGGCGTCGATGGCGTTCTTGATCTGCACGCAGGCACGGGCCACTACATCGAAGTCAGGGTTGGTGGATGCACCGTTCATATAGCGTTTGTTACCGAAGACATTGGCTGTACCCCAGAGCAGATGGATGTCAGGATGCTCAGCCAGCTTCTCTTTCAGGTAGTCGGTGATCTGCTGCATGCGCTCCTCATACTCCTCGATGGTGTCACCCTCCTCAATAAGGTCTACATCGTGGAAGCAGAAGAAATTAATGCCCAGCTTCTCCATGATCTCGAAACCGGCGTCGGCCTTGTCCTTGGCACGCTGCAGGGCCGTGTCGGCCTTGTCCCACTCGTAGGAACGGGTCTGACCACCAAACTGGTCACCGGAAGCCTGACCCAGCGTGTGCCACCATGCCATGGCGAAGCGCAGCCAGTCTTTCATCGTCTTACCCATCACTACACGCTCAGGATCGTAATAGTGGAATGCCAATACGTTTTTGCTTTCAGGACCCTCGAAGGGGATCTTACCGATTTGTGGGAAATATTCCTTTGCCATAATTGATTTGTTTATTGATTAGTTAATACTGTTTTTCTTTATTGCTATATATATAATAAGGTATATATATTTAAAATAGGTATAGAAGCCGTCCGCCTTACCTGTCCACCTGACGGAGCCGTTCTTTCCAAAGCTCATAGGCTTCAAGATACTGGCTGCGGTGCTGCTCATCGGGCTCTATCTCCGCCACCTTCTCCAGTGTGGCGAAAGCCTCATCGTGATCGCGGTAGATACCGGCACCCATACCGGCGCCCTTGGCTGCTCCTACGCTGCCGTCGGTCTCATACAGTCCGATCGTCGCGCCGCTGGTCGTTGCGAGCGTGTCGCGGAAGAGCGGACTCAGGAACATGTTTGCCCGGCCGGCATGTATCTGATGGATATCCATGCCCATGTCGCGCATCACCTCCATGCCGTAGCAGAACGAGAAGACAATGCCTTCCTGTGCGGCCCGCACAATGTGGGCCCTTGTATGACGGTTGAAGTTCAGCCCGTGGATGGAACAGCCCGTCTCGTGATTCTCCAGCACTCGCTCGGCACCATTGCCGAAAGGTATCACGCTGACGCCTTCCGATCCGACAGGCACGGAAGCGGCGAAATCGTTCATCTCGCTGTAACCCATTCCCTCAGGTACGACATTGCGGCGTATCCACGCATTGAGAATTCCCGTACCATTGATGCACAGTAGTACGCCGAGACGTTCCTGCTCTGGAGTATAGTTCACATGTGCGAAAGTGTTGACGCGGCTCTTGGGATCATAGCCTACCTTTCCGAGTACGCCATATACCACACCACTCGTTCCTGCCGTCGATGCGATCTCTCCGGGGTTAAACACATTGAGCGACACGGCGTTGTTGGGCTGGTCGCCGGCACGATAGCTGATGGGCGTGCCTTCCTTCAGGCCGGTCTCCGCTGCTGCGGCGGCACTCACCGTGCTCTGCACTGCAAAAGTGGGTACAGTGTCGGCCAACAGATCCTCGGAGAATCCGAAATAGTCGAGAAGGAACTTGGCAGGTTTCTTCTCCCGGAAATCCCAGAAGATGCCCTCCGACAATCCCTCCACCGTGGTGTTGATCTCACCGCTGAGCTTCATGGCAAGATAGTCGCCGGGAAGCAGGATCTTATATACCTTATTATATATGGCAGGCTCATTCTCTTTCACCCACGCCAGTTTGGCGGCAGTGAAGTTACCGGGCTGGTTGAGCAGATGCTGCAGGCAACGCTCCTCGCCCAAAGCTTTGAGAGCCTTCTCGCCATAAGGCACAGCACGCGAGTCGCACCAGATGATGGACGGCCGCAGCACGTTCTGTTCCTTATCTACACACACCAAGCCGTGCATCTGATAACTGATGCCGATAGCACGGATGTCCTCGCCTTTACAGCCGGTCTGCTGCATCACATCCTTGAGAGCCTGCTTGGCATTGTCCCACCACATAGCAGGGTCTTGCTCGGCCCATCCGCTCTTCACGCTGATGATGGGAGCCTCATGATCGGGATAGAATGCCGAGGCGGCGGCCCGGCCGTTGTCAATATCTACCAGGGATGCTTTCACGGAGCTGCTGCCCACGTCAAAGCCTAAAAGGTACTGATGATTCATATCTGTTTTAGTGATTATTGCTTGCAAAGATAGAAAAAAAACAGAGACCACACAATAAAAAAAGACGTAATGTTACATAAGAAGTACTATACGTAACATCATAGGGGTATACCCTTCATTCTGACAGGCCGTTCTTTCACAGATACCGCCCCCGCACCGATAGAAAGCATTTGCTCTACGATCGGTACGGGGGCGGCCAAGCCATCTGTTTCTTTGAAAAATGGTCGCGGACACATGCCCTCAGAGGTGCATCCGCACGAAAGTCTTTATTTCACCACCCATGCGCTGACAGCGCTCTGCTGTCCTCCGTTGGTGATGAAACGGGCCTTGAAGGTACCCTCCGACATCTTTACCGGTCCATTGTAGACAGGAGAAGCGGCAGTAGGCTCACTGCCGTCGACCGTGTAGTGGATCTTACCCTGAGTCATCGGCATGGCAGCCTCCACGGCTCCGACCCAGCCGGCATAACGCAGGCCGGGTGCCGTCACATGAATGTTCACCCGCGATGCGAGAGCAGGCAGCTCCATCTTGTCGATCTTGGCATACCACAGATTGAGGGCTTCGGCATAGGCTTTCCCGGCTTCCTCACCCTGTACGGCCTCCCAGGAAGGATGGGCATTCCATCCTCGCTCCAGCACACCGAGAGCCTTGGGGAAGAGCTGATACTCCATCCATTGCGGACCACGGATGGTCTCTGCCCAGAGCTGTCCCTGCACACCAATGATGTTACGCCGTCCCTCAGCTGTCAGACTGACAGCACCTTCGGGAGTAGTCTTCCAAGAATAGGTAGCCGTACCGGCTACGTTGTCGTGCTGGGAACGATAAGGATCATAGGGCAGCAAGTTGAAAGGAGTAGCCTCATCCACATAGCCTCCCCAAATAAGCCCCGGCTCATCGGGATTGGCCGAGTAGGCCAGGTCGCAATAAGTATTGCTCACATTGCTGACGATCATCGGCACACCCTGATTGGCCAAGTTGAAAAGCAGGTCGGCAGCGTTCCATTCGGCAACCGCGTTCCAACAGTTCACGCCGAAGGCACGCGACCGGTTGTAGGCGGTGTTCAGATGGGGATGGTTAGAGAACATCTCCTGCCATCCGGCAAACTTCACGCCCAGACTGTCGTCCATCATCTTGATCAGGTTGGAATAGAACCATGAAGAGAGCTCTTCCGTTGTCGTGAAACCCAGTTCACGCATCTTGGCATGACAGGCCGGCGACTTCTTCCAGCTGCCGGGTGCCACCTCATCACCACCGAGATGGATCACGGGCAGAGGCACTCCGGCCTCGCGGTGCATCGCTACCACTTCCTTAAGCACATGCTTCAGGAAACGTTGTGTCGACGGCAGCGCGATGTTCATCACATTGTCCCGATAGCCCTGGGCCGATCCTGCCTCATAGTCGCTCGAGTCGGCAAAGTCGGTGAGCAGATATTCCATTGCTTTCTGCGGATCGCTATCCTTATATTTATAGTAGCGGGCCTCCATCGACTTCACGGCAGCACGGGAGTGTCCGGGACATTCTATCTCGGGAATGATCTGTACATGGCGGGCCTGTGCATACTTTATCAGTTCGATGTATTCGGCACGCGAGATAAAGCCGTTGCCTACCGTGGTGGCCTTCGGATCAAAATTACCGTCATATCCCGGATACAGGCGGTCGCGCTCATCCGTCGTATAGCCACGGAAGGACACCTCAGTCAACTCAGGTATGCCCGGGATCTCGAGACGCCAGCCCTCATCATCGACGAGATGAAGATGAAGGTAATCGAGCTTATACTCTGCCAATACATCCACCATCTTCTTAAGCTCTTTCTGCGGTGTGAAGTTACGGCCTACGTCCAGCATCATCGAGCGGAAAGCAAAGTCGGGCTGGTCCTTGATCTCCATGCAAGCCAGTGACGCACGGTTGGCTGGATTGCGCAGAAGGGCCAGCAGTGTCATGGCACCGTCCCACACAGCATGGGGCGTACAGCCCTTGATCGTGATCGCCTTCTTGCCGACCGTCAGCTCATAGTATTCATCGGCTGCCGACGGCAGTCCATTGTAGGTAATTGTTCCGGCCGTCTCCATGCCCTTCAGCTGATTGTCCACGCTGAGAACGATGCGCACGCCCTTATCGTTATAACTCAACCGGGCTTCCTTCTCCAGTTTTTCCTTGAGCAGCCTACCCTCCTGGGCTACCGCCTCGTCTGCTTCCAGCCGGAAGCCCTTGTCAAGCATGCACGTTCCACTGAGCATACGCGCCTGCTTCACGGCAGGAAGGATATCTGTCGGACTGAGCGCCTTGTCGGTGACACCGGAAAATCTCTGCCACTTATACTCCACCCCACGCTGATACTCACTGTCGGCAAAGGGAGCATAGGTACAGGGTACAGCTGCCGGCTTCCCGTCGCTGCCGACAAAGAACCAGCCTTCAGGCTGCTGGGAAGTCTTGTACATCTTAAAACCGAAAGAGGCGTCAAAGGCAAGCGAGTCGCCCGGCTGCAGACCGGTCCAGGCCTCGGTGGGCGCCATGGCAAAGAAGTTGGCATTGACCGGCCATATCTTCACAGCCGTCGTTCCCACGTTCTGCACTGCCTGCGGGAGTTGCGAGAAATAGATTGTCCAATCGTTTTTCAAAGGCTGGCCGGAGGTGTTCTTCAACACGAAACGGCTCTGATAGCCGTCCTTGCCTTGCACCATCTTCTGATAGTGCATCGCCACCTGGGCTGCCATCGGAAGGGAAAAGCCGAGACAAAGCGACAAAGTGACGCAGCATTTCATCATTTTCTTGTTCATCAATATTTATGCAATTAGATAGGTATCCTTTTTCATATAAGGGTTGCAAGGTTCTGACAAGCAAACAGCACCACACGGAAAAGTCCGGCAATAAAACAACTGCAATCGCTCACTACCTTTTGGAAAAGACCGGCACTGTAACAACTTATCGTTGATAATAACGATAGAAAGGGGCTGATATTGTGCAAGACAAATGCAAAGATCAGGATTCTCACACCTGCCCCTACTTTTCTCTTTTCAAAACTACCGGTAGGTTATGATGTCAGAAGAAAAATCGCATTTCCTATTGTCAGCCTTCTTAAATGACCCGACATAACACCAAGACACATAACCGCCTCCCAACATGAATAATTTGCTCGAAATACACCTAATATGATTTAAATTTAATAAAAACGCACAGTCAAATTGATATAAATCAAGTATATAAAAAGCAACCTTAAAAAAATTATAAGATTAAAGTAAGTTAGACAGAAAAGCAGTATTTTTGAACAAAATATCAAAGTATTATATCAAAACTTAAAAAATCAGCTTATGAAGAAACTGTTACTCATCCTTTTTGCAGTGCTTTCAATAAATGCATTTGCACAGGCACCCCAATTCAAAGCCAACGTCACTGGCAAATTCAAGGCAGAGAACGCTTCGAGATTTAAAATTGCTAAACGTGTGAGCCTCAAGAAAGCAACCAATGCCAACAAAGTTAAGGCCAAGGCTCCTGTAAGCGGTACCACAAAGACATACTATGCTGACTATGGTCAATATCTTTACAAGATAGGTACTTTAAGCAGAGCACATGTAAAATATGACATCATCTTCGGTGACAATGGTGACGTCAGCATCTCAAATCCCTTCTTGAGAAGTATTGTCGGAGAGAATCTATACATGTCGGGTAAATACGATGCGACCACAAACGAGATCACTATCGACAATAATCAGGAAATTTATACAGAAGAAGGGACAGGATACTCATTGACCGTTAACAATATTAATGTAAATACGGAAACCGGCGATCCGAGCACTGAAGAATACAAACTGCAACTGGATCCTCAAACAGGCATAGTAACTCCTGAAGATGAAAATGCATGTTTAGGCATTTATCTGTCAGACGGATCTCAGTCAGAGCTCTACACATGGATTCAGGCCATTTGCTATTACCCTGAGGATCTGTTCCCCGCAGCAGTTTCTCATAACTACACCTATACAGATTACGATGGGAAAACACAGAACACAACTGTTGACCTCGTTACCGTAGGCGATATCTGCTATGTGAGAAATCTTATGCCTAACTATCCCGAAGCTTGGATTCCCGGTTATGTAGATGGCAATAATCTTTCATTTTCTTCTTACATGGTAGCTGATGACGATATAGCATTGTTATTCACAACAGGATCAGGAGAAGAAACAGAATTTGTTGACGAATGTCCCTTCGATTACAACAGCGCCAACGATTCTTATACAAGTGAGAATAGCTTCACACTTACAGACTACTTCTATTATGATGGTGACAATATGAATCCGAGTGGTTTCTATCTGACAGGCAGCTGTACGGACATGACTATTTCCGGCACTACAACAGGCATCAGCAAGATAGAGAATGACAGCAAGGACGCTGTTTCTACAGAGTACTACGACCTCTCCGGACGCCGTATCAGCAATGCTTCTAAGGGCGTGAACATCATGGTCAAGAAATTCGCTGACGGAACAACCAAGGCCGTTAAGGTGCTGAAATAAAGAAGGAAAAAATATATTCCCTTATATCTCTCATATATAAATACAGGCGTGGGTCTCTATCCACGTCTGTATTTTTTTGCACACAAAAATATATATATCCAATCCCTAAGTAGTATCACATATTTCTTATTTTTCTGATATAAGTTACTGATAACAAGTAATATATAGTCAACAATCCAAATAAGCACACTTAAATATGCTTATTTGGATTGTTATGGAACGAAGAGTTATAAACCGTATGATGCCTTTGTATGGTTCATTGTATTTTCTCCTACAATATAGGCATAACACGCCACCGGAATAAATTGCAAAGTTAAATTATCAATCTTTATACTTCCACTTTTGCTGATACTTGTGACAAGCGCATAGTTCATTTGATTTTTCTCCATGAAATATTTGAGTGAGACCAATTCATTGGGGTGTGCAAAGAAACGGTCTGTCCACTTTATCTCAACAGCCCAATCAGGTTTTTGGCGTGCGATATTTAATCCTACAATATCGACTTCGCCTTGCAGCTTACCTATTCTCCAGTTAGCGTAGCGGATTGATACACCTTGTCTTGGAATCCATTGGGCATAAACTGCTGTTTCAACCATATCTCCAATTTCACTATCTTGCTCGCTGATAGGTTGAAATAATGCACACCTAAGTGATGGATTAGTAAGATAGATTTTGAATTGCGTTTCTCGTTGATAGTGTTTCGCTGTATCATCCGTTCTGCGTACAACCTTTATAAGAAAAGCGGCTTCGAGGTAATTGATATACTTTTTCAAGGTTTCCTTTTTTACTCCAGACTCTTTTGAAAGCCTTTCATAAGAAAATTGTGCCCCTGAATGATATGCAATCATGGTGAATAGCGAATTGAGTTCTTGAACATCGCTAATACCATACAGACTGGGAAGATCACGAAGTAGCACTTTGTCTATTATGTCATGGCGGATAAATTGTCCGGGATTCTCTCGTATTTCTTCAGAGAATACGACTTCCGGGTAACCACCATAATTTATGTAGTCAATAAATAGCTTATTTAGCAGTTGCAGGTCTATTGCTTGATAGATACGTGCTTTTATACCATGCCATTCTAAAGAAGTTGGGAGCATGATATTCGAATAGTTTTTCAAATGTATATATTCATAAAAAGTAAGCGGGGGTAAACTGAAATCAGTAAAACGACCGGCACCACTTTCGTCACTTCTCTTTTTAAGTTCGGCTGCTGCAGAGCCTGAAGCGACGAACTTAACATTGCGATAAGTATCAACTAATGATTTAAGGTCTATCTCCCACTCTTTAAGGTATTGTATCTCATCATAGAATACGTACATTTGCTCTTGCGTGGGATTTTTACCTAATATCTGACAAGCTAAAACGAAAAGTTGTTCCAAGTAAATTTTGTTGTAGATGGGAGTCTCTACCGATATATAAATAATATTCTGGGCAGACACACCACTGTCAATCAGCCGTTGTATTGTATGAAACATCATCACGGTTTTACCTACCCTTCGTGGACCCATGAGTATCAATGCCCTTCGAATACCTGTGGATTGAACTAATGGCATAAAAATATTAAGATATAACCGGGGGGACATTTGGGCATAATAGTCCGGTATTCTGCCTTCCGTCCACCAAGGGTTATCGACTTTCAATCTTCCTATTATTTGCTTCTCTAACAGTTCTGTATATTCCATACACAAGTTGATATGATTTAATAATGCAAATATAGCTAAAAATACAAATATAAGCATATTCTTTTATGCTTATTTGCTTTAATTCTGCAAGATAAGCCATTCTATTAGAAGCAAACCACTTATCAATATCAAGTAGTTATGTAGATTGTAACTCTCTGTGAAACTCACTGAATCCCCCTAACTAAAATA
>ERZ779981.581-NODE-581-length-17417-cov-11.6989_pt1 | contig 17417 bp, 10 predicted proteins | sample MGYA00511182_ERZ779981 | MGnify/ENA primary metagenome ERZ779981 (study PRJEB29588, sample SAMEA2149539) | human gut metagenome | biome: human gut; feature: human-associated habitat; material: faeces | place: Denmark | collected 2008/2010 ... | reverse complement strand
TATGCTTATCAAAGGCGGTAATGCCGACAATATGCGCTTGGGAGATACTCTTGGTGATGACCAGTTCAAGGGTTATCAGTTCGACTATATCATATCCAACCCACCTTTCGGTATCGACTGGGAAGCATCCGAAAAACGAGTGAAGGCCGAAAATGAATTGGGAGAAGCAGGACGTTTCGCTCCGGGATTGCCGGCGAAGGGCGACGGACAAATGTTGTTTATGTTAAATGGTGTGGCAAAACTGAAAGAAGAAGGGCGTATGGCTATTATTCAGAACGGTTCTCCACTATTCAAAGGTGATGCCGGAAGCGGTGAAAGCGAAATCAGAGGCTATCTGCTTGAACACGACTGGCTGGAGGCAATCGTGCAGTTGCCTAACGATTTGTTCTATAATACAGGTATTGCTACCTATATATGGGTAGTGAGCAAAAACAAATCGGAAGAACGTACAGGAAAGGTTCAGCTTATCGACGCAAGCAAATGTTTTGAGAAACTGCGTAAGCCTCTCGGCAACAAGCGTGTGGAAATTACTACTGTCTGCCGCGAACTGATTATGCAGGCTTATCACGATTTTACCGATCGGGAATATACGTCCGAGCTTAACCCGGAACTGAAAGTGGAAAGTAAGGTAAAAGATGTGGAGGACTTCAAGTTTACGAAACTCACCATCAACCGTCCTTTGCGTCTGGAGTATAATGATATTCATTTTGACGAAGTCACTGCTGAAAATTATAAGGAAGCCGACAGAGCTTTATTGAAAGAAGTTGCCGCATATTGGGAAAACAATATGCCAAACCATGTGGGAATCTCGGACATCACTTTCTTCCTCGAACTGAAGAAAGCCAAGATAAAAGTACCTCAGGGAAAGGTTGCCCTATTGAGAAATTATTTTGGCAAACGCAACCCAGATATGATGGAGGCATACGTAAAGCCTGTTGATCAGGAAAGTGGGTTTGCTCCCGATCCGGAACTGAAGGACAGCGAGATTATTCCGTGGAAAGAGGATATTACGGAATACTTGGACAAGAATGTTCGTCCGTATGCTCCTGACTTCTGGTACAACGAATCCGAAAGTAAGATTGGTTATGAAATACCTCTCACTCGCGAATTCTATAAATATACTCCGCTAACACCAAGTTCTGTAATATTCGATGAACTGAAAAAATTGGAAGAAAAAGAATCGGAACTGATGTCCAAGATATTAGGGTAATTATGAGCAAGATAAATAAAATATCCATCCGTTTCTTTGATGACAGAGAAGTACGTGCCATTTGGGATGACGAAAATTCCAAATGGTGGTTTTCTGTACTCGATATTGTTGGTGTTCTAAATGCTCAAGATGATTATACTAAGAATAGAAACTACTGGAAGTATCTGAAAAACAAACTGAAGAAAGAGAATAATGAGTTGGTTAGTGTCACTAACCAGTTGAAATTAACTGCACCTGACAGCAAGAAAAGACTTACAGACGTCCTTGATAACACAGGAGTCCTTTCTCTTGCAGCATGTTTTCCTAATGCCAAGGCTGACGATTTGTGGAGCACTTCTACGCCCCACTTACCGACAAGATTAGTGGCCGGGAAACCTTTATGAAAGGTATTGATTACTCATATTATTACGAACAAGAGGATTGATGTTTATGGAAAATAGATACGATAAATATAAAGATAGTGGTATTGCTTGGATTGGGGAGATTCCGGAGCATTGGGAGGTGAGAAAATTAAAGAATGTTTGTTCTACAAACAATGCTTCTTTATCAGATAAGACTTCAAAAGAATTTGAATTTGACTATGTTGATATAGGAAGTGTATCTTTTGAATTAGGTATTCATAAAACTGAAAAATATACTTTTCAAAATGCGCCATCAAGAGCAAGAAAAATAGCGAGATTAGGAGATATTATAGTATCAACTGTACGAACTTATTTAAGAGCAATAGATATAATAAATTCGGAAGAGAAAGAAAAATATATTTATTCTACAGGGTTTGCAGTATTAAGTCCATTAAAAAATATATTATCTGAATTTATGATTTATATTTGTCGTTCTGAGTATTTTACAAATCAGGTATCAATATATTCAACTGGAATAAACTATCCATCAATTAACGATACAGCTTTGAAAATGATCAATATCGTAATGCCTCATCTCTCCGAGCAACAATCCATAGCCTATTATCTTGACCAAAAATGTGGTGAAATAGATAAACTGATAACTTTGCAAGAGGAAATGATAACCAAACTGCAAAGCTACAAGCAATCTGTCATTACCGAAGCTGTAACCAAAGGTTTGGATAAAAATGTTCCTCTAAAAGATAGTGGTATTGAATGGATTGGGGAGATTCCGGAACATTGGACATTCACAGTATTTAAAAAGTTTTTGTCAGAGCCAATGCAATATGGCGCAAATGAACCAGCTGAAGAATGTAATTATAATGACCCAAGATATATAAGAATAACAGATATAAAGGATGATGGAACTTTAAGAGATGATACTTTTAAATCTTTACCTTTAGAAAAGGCTAAAGAATATATGTTAAATAAAGGTGATTTGTTATTTGCAAGAAGTGGAGCAACTGTTGGAAAGACTTTCTTATACAAAGAAGATTATGCTGCTTGTTTCGCAGGCTACCTAATAAAAGCTAGATGCAATAAAAATGTGCTTCTACCTAATTTTGTCTTTTATTATACACTCTCGAATGTGTATCAAAATTGGAAAAACAGCATATTCATTCAATCTACAATCCAAAATATTGGTGCAGATAAATATTCTGTAATGCCTATAATTGTTCCTTCTCTTTCCGAGCAACAATCCATCGCCGATTACCTCGACCAGAAATGTAGCGAGATAGACGAACTAATTTCCATCAAGCAACAGAAAATAGAGAAACTGAAAGACTACAAGAAATCATTGATTTTCGAGTGTGTAACCGGAAAAAGAAAAGTATAAGCCATGACTGAATTCGATAAATATATCCGACAAGGAGAACCCGACCAGAAAGAGAAAGCTGCCGCATGGCAAGTCGCTATAGGTTTACAGGATGTAGACGGACTGAAACCGTCTGAGTATCTTATTCAGACGGCACAGCAACATATAGAGGGAGACATTTCCATTGACGAGGTGAAACATCTGATTGATACGTACTATCAGTCCAAATCCTCTCGTGATGAAATGGAAAATGAGCGGACAGAAGAAGCAGACAAAGTATCGGCACGTATTACGGAGTTGCTCTCTGAAAAAACTTTCTCATTTACTCCGGATTATCTGCTGTATATTCATAAGCGCCTGTTTGAAGGTCTTTACAAGCATGCCGGACAAATCCGTAATTATAATATCACCAAAAAAGAATGGGTGCTCGACGGAGATACGGTAATCTACTCGGATTATGAAATGATTCGTCCTACTCTTGAGTACGATTTTGCACAGGAAAAAAATACTGATTATCCTGTTATGAATGCCGAACAGGCTTTACAGAGGATCAGTAAATTTATTTCAGGTGTTTGGCAGATACATGCTTTTGGCGAAGGCAATACCAGAACCATAGCTGTATTCCTTATGAAATATCTGAAAACATTCGGATTTAAGGTGGATAATGGTATATTCAAGAAACATTCGTGGTATTTCAGAAATGCACTGGTACGTGCCAACTATAATAACTATGCCAAAGGGGTTTTAGCAGATATCAGATTTCTGGATATGTTCTTGAGAAACATGTTGTTTGGAGAAAATAATTCTCTTCGTAACAGGGAGATGCACATAAACTTTTCTCAAAGTGCCAAAAAAGAGGAGTCAAAGAGCCAAAATGGCACTTTGGATGGCACTTTGAATTGTACACTGGATGAGATGGCACTGCTGAATTTCTTGAGAGAGAACCCTAAAGCCACACAGTCCGATATAGCCAAACATATTGGTAAATCGGAACGAACCGTAAAGCGTATGACTCCTTCACTCATAGAAAGAGGATTGCTGGAACGTATAAACGGAAAAGGTGAAAAAGGAAGCTGGAAAGTAATTGCTAACTGTAATTGTAAATGACTATGGATACCACAGACTTGAAAGAAAAGAATTTTGAAGCAGATATCGAACGCTACCTGATCACAAAGGGAGGATATATCAAAGGCAATCAAGATACATACGACAAAGACAGGGCTATAGACATGCCTGTACTTATCTCCTTTATAGAAAAGACCCAGCCAAAGCAGTGGAAACGATATGTAACTAAGTATGGAGATAAGGCTGAAAGGCAGCTGTACCGTGTGTTTCAGGATGATGTGTCGCGCTACGGACTGATTTATGTGCTGCGTAAGGGGATAAGCGATGTGGGCATCAATATCAGGTTCTGTTATTTTGCTCCGGCTTCGACGCTAAATGATGAGCTTGTGGCAAATTATGATGCAAATATTCTTACAGTGACACGTCAGTTTGCTTATTCCAGACTGAATAAGAATACTATAGACATGGTGCTTTCATTAAACGGAATTCCTGTGGTGGCACTCGAACTGAAGAACCAGATTACGGGTCAGAATGTGGAGGATTCTAAACGCCAGTGGTGCACGGACAGGGATCCGAAGGAACCGCTGTTCCATTTCAACAATAGAATATTGGTATACTTCGGGGTTGACCTGTATGAGGTAGCTCTTACTACTGAACTGAAAAAGGAAAAGACTTTCTTTATCCCGTTCAACCAGGGCTCTAACGGGGCTGGTGAAGTAGGAGGTGCTGGTAATCCGGAACGTGAGGATGGGGGATATGTGACTGCCTATCTGTGGGAAAAGGTATTGCGCAGGGATATGTTGCTTTCCATACTCCAGCGTTACATCTCGCGTCAGGAAGAAGAGAAACTGAAGATTATAATCGACAAGCATGGCAGGGAGAAAGAAATTACGGAAACTTCGGTTAAGATCATCTTCCCGCGTTATCATCAGTTGGATGTAGTAGAAAAGTTAGTGTCTGACACTTATTATTCAAATATATCTCAAAGACGTAATGGTGAAGAAGAGGTAAGGTATGATATGGCAGCTGATAAAAAGACAACATACTTTTCTTTGAGAAAACCGCACGGAAATAATTATCTTATCCAGCACTCGGCTGGTTCGGGAAAATCGAATTCTATTGCATGGCTTACTTATCGCCTTGCAGGACTCCAAAGTGTGGAGATGAAGAATATGTTCAACAGTGTGTTTGTCATCACCGACAGGCGTGTTCTGAACAAGCAACTTCAAAGTACAATTCTTGGATTCGACCATATAGACGGGCAGATAGAAACTATTACCGATTCTGATAACTCGGAGAAACTGGCAAGAATCATAAACGATGATAATACAAGAATTGTTATCACTACCCTGCACCGTTTTCCGGTTATCTACAAGGAACTGACGAGCCGAAGCGGGAAAAGATATGCTATCATCGTGGATGAAGCCCATTCGTCACAGTCGGGCAAGAGTGCGGAAAAACTGAAAGCTGCTTTAGCTGACACAGATGAAGCGTTACGTGAATATGCAGAAATGGAAGAAATAGAGGCAGAGGAACTGGAAAAAAAGAAAGATGCCTTGCTTGAAGATTTGCTGACGCAGGGGCAGCACAACAATCTATACTTCTATGCATTTACAGCAACCCCAAAGCCCAAAACTCTACAGACTTTCGGAGAGTTGGCTGAGGAAGGGGAAAATCCGGAAGACAACAAGTATGTGGCATACCATAATTATTCCATGTTACAGGCTATAGAGGAAGGATTCATTAAGGACGTACTGAAATATTATACCACGTATGATACTACTTACGAGATAGCTAAGCGTATAGAGTCTGATCCTTCGTATGAGGAGACTCCTGCCACGCGTGCCATAAAGGCTTTCCATGATAATCATCAGCATGTGATAGCTCAGAAAACGGCTATCATTGTGGAGAAATTCAGAGAGGTGACACTGAATGCCATGCTTGGAAAGGCAAAAGCTATGGTGGTATGTTCTTCGCGTGCTCATGCGGTACGTTATTTTCTGGAAATTAAGAGGTATTGTCAGGAAAACAATATTACTGATGTAAATCCTATGGTTGCTTTCTCCGGTATGGTATCGTATGAGGGTGTTGAATATACCGAAACAAAGTTGAACTCCACTGACGGAAGAAACATCTCGGAAGCCAAATTGCCTTTGTATTTTGCTTCGGATTTGTATAATATGCTGGTTGTCGCAGACAAATATCAAACAGGATTCGACGAACCTCTGCTGCATACAATGTTCGTTGACAAGAAACTGAAGGGCGTAAAGGCTGTGCAGACACTCTCGCGTCTGAATAGATGGCAAAAGGACAAGAAGGATACATACGTGCTCGATTTCTGCAACAAGCCGGAGGATATTAAGAAATCGTTCGAACCGTTCTATAAAGGTACAGAGTTGATAAAGCCTGTGGATGTGAACTATGTATATACTTTCAGAAAGGACATACAGATGTTCCAGCTATGGACAGAGGGTGACGAACAGAAATTCTATGATTTGTTGCAAAATATCAACAAACAGAAAGATCGCCTTGGAGCTTTGTCGAATGCGTTTAAGAATACTATTGATAGATATGGAGCATTGGACGAAGAGAAGCAGTTCGAGGTAAGGTCGAAAATCAAGAACTTTGTCCGTTTCTACTCTTATATGGCACAGATAGCAAGAACATACGATAAGGAACTGTACAAAGCATACGTATATGCCGACTACCTGTACAGACTGCTGCCTAAGAACGCCAAGGAAAGAATAGATCTGGACAAACAGATTATGCTGGTAAACTCCAAAATATCTGAAGGAGAAACCGTTTCCATTTGTTTGGGTGACAACAATAAACCGATAAAAGGTGAAAATCCAAAAGCAGGAAAGCCAAAGAGCGACAATGAAGATTTGCTGAGCCGTATCATTGATAAAGTAAACATCATGTATCAGGGACAGTTCTCTGAGGCAGACCGTGTTATAGTGGAATCTATTTACGATAAGATGGTCACGACAGCCAAAAAGAAGCTGACAAAACAGGCGAACAATACGGACGAGAAGCAGTTTGAGGAAAGTATCTTTCCCCAGATATTCGATGAGGTGGCAAGAGGCTGCTATGTAGAGCAGATGGACTCTTTCGCCAAACTGTTTGAAAACAGTGATTTTTACCGTAATGTTATGACACAGATGGCTAAGGTGATGTATGAAAACTATAAGAAAAAGGAAGATGAAATACCGTTTATACCGGAACTGTTCAAGCAAAAATTGCTATCAGATGTAGAAAGTGAGTTTGCCGACTTAAAGCAGTTCCTTCCTGATTTCAATTCAGTAGCATCGTGCTTTATTGATGTATTGAAAGTTCAAACTACATCTTCTATCGATGGAGCAAACGAGCTGTTACTTGATTCTTTTAACAGACTTTACTGTCTGGAAGGAATGAAACTGGTAGACAAAAGAAGGCATTTCAATACCATTGTGACAAAATATGAAGTGTTCCTGAAAAAAGTATATTATTTGTTGAACGGCAAGGAAATGGTAAATGACAAGGATGAGAACAGTATGCCTACATTTATAAATTGTATATTCTCACTCAGCTGTCTGAGAGGTCTGAAAAACAATACAGATGAAAGGTATCATAAATTCTATGATTATCTGGAATTAGTAAAGCAATGGAGAAACAGCGAGTCGCATAATGCTCCGGATGCTTCAATGAAAGAACTTAATTCTGCAATCCACATTGTTTCTACTATGTATCTTTGGGTTATTGCACAGAATATGAAAAGTCTGAATTTTACTATAGGCAAATAATAGTTTGTGGATTATTCAACAAAGAGGAGGTAGTGTTTCATTCTGTGTGTTTAGAGTAAGCTCACCTTAATGCGTTCCTTCTCAGACTCAACCAAAGCAATGATTTTCTGTGATAGTTGCTTTCAATGGTTGTACGAAGAATATCGTTCCCGTCACTGTTGGCAAATTAGGCAGTGACGGGAATTTTCTTTTATGCCTTCATCTCAACAGAGCGCTGCCTATAAAAGACAATCGTATAAACACTTTATAGTGATAGTAAATATTTATTACGAAAACTAATACTAGGCATTTCCTTGATAAACAACGACAAAGTACATTTTCCCTTGTTGTAAGGTAGAAAAAATGTTGCATTTTATTTGCATAAATATTAAAAATACCTATTTGTTGGTATTGACATATACCGTATATACTGAATATTTTTGCAAAAAAAATTAGCAAATGAGAGATATTAAAACCATTTTACAAGTACTCTTTGTATTATTATTCATAGGTACAGATGAGGTTGGGGCACAGAACAAGTCAGAACAGACTTCTGGCTGGCTGCTACAAGGCATTATTACGGATGTTCATGGGGAACCTTTAGTGGGGGCGACTGTACGAGAGTTACGTACTTCCAAAGGTACGGTTTCCGATCTTGACGGAAAGTTTTCCATGCAGGTCCATAAAGGGCAGACATTGCTTTTCGATTATGTCGGGATGAAGCAGAAAAGCATATTGGTTGGGGAGGACCGATTTATAAAAGTAGAGTTGGAATCTTCCGATAACTCGCTGGAAGAAGTGGTCGTTACAGGATATAATCAAGTCAATAGTCGAATATTCGTCGGAGCTGCTGCCAAGATTTCTACGAAAGATTTTGCTTTTTCTCCACAGGCAGATTTTTCTCGTCTGTTGGAAGGCAGGGCTCCGGGACTGAATATTTCTTCTGTTTCGAGTACTTTTGGTGTGGCTCCTAAAATGAATATTCGGGGAGGAGGTTCTATCAATGGTAATGTGCAGCCTTTATGGGTGGTAGATGGAGCAATATTGGAAGATTTTGCACCGCTCGACAGTGAACAATTGCTGTCGGGTGATGCCATTACGTTAATCAGTTCCAATATTGCAGGATTGAATCCGGCTGATATTGAAAGCATTGAAGTTCTGAAGGATGCGTCGGCTACTTCGCTGTATGGAGCCAGAGGAATGAATGGTGTCATTATTGTAACGACTAAATCGGGAGAAAGAGGAAAAGGATTGAATCTTTCGTATAATTTGACGTTGTCGAAAAGATTCAAACCTGATTATGGACAATTCGATATGATGGATTCCCGGGAAACGATGAAGGTCTATCGAGAAATGGCCAACAAAGGATATTTTACGATGAATGATGCTTTGTATGCACGTAGAGGAGGAGTGTATACACAGATGTTTGAGCGTATTACGAATTATAATGGAAATGGGTTTGAACTGGCACATACGGATGCAGCAAAAGATAATTTTTTAAGACAAGCCGCAGGGTATAATACTGACTGGTTCGATTTGATTTATAAGGATGCGCTGATGCAGAATCATTCTTTTTCATTGTCTTATGGAGGAGAGAAAAGTACTACATACGCTTCTCTGAGTTTTTATAATGATCCGGGAGAAACAGTTGCCGACCGGACTAAAAGAGTGACCGTTAATTTGAAAAACACTCTATTCCTTTCGGACAAGGTGAAAACTGTTATCGGTATTCAGGCTAATTTCAGAGATCAGTATGCGCCGGGAACTTTCCCGAGAATCAAGAATCTGGAAGCGGGAGCTTATAAACGTGACTTCGATATTAATCCTTTTTCTTATGCGCTGAACACTTCCCGTACATTGAGACCGTATGATGATAGTGGTCGATATGAGTATTATCGTAATGACTGGGCACCTTTCAATATCATGGAGGAATATCAGCAAAATAAGATGAGAATAAAAATGAATGAGTTCCGTTTGTTTTTACAAGGGAACTGGACTCCGGTAAACGATCTGCATTTATCGGCTCTGCTGAATGTAAGGCATGCGGTGACACACATGATGCATAGCATCGGTGAGCGGTCGAATGTAATAGGTGCTTATCGTGCCAATGGAAACGAGGTGTTCCGTAGGGATAATATTTATTTGTATCGGGATGGTCAGTCGTCGGCGGCACAGGTGGCTATTCCGATGGGTGGAATATTTGATAAGACTACTCGTTCGCTGCAAAGTTATATAGCTCGTATTTCGGGGGATTATAGTTATAGTTTGGGAGAACATCGGTTGAAGATCTTTTCATTTGCTGAGGTAAAAATGTCAGACAGTGATATGGATCGTTTCAAGGGTTACGGAATTACATTTGATAAAGCAAATGGTATTGCGACCAGTCCGGATATATTCAAAAAGACCATAGCCGAGGGGGATGACTACTTTGGTGTGCAACATACGTACGACAGGGGAATTGTCTTTTCTGGTTCGTTGACTTATAGCTATAAGAATCGCTATGTGGCGAATATGGTTGGCAATTATGAGGGCTCCAATCTTTCGGGAACGAGTGACCGGGTGAGATGGTTGCCTACCTGGAATGTGGGAGGACGATGGAATATCAGTGAGGAAAATTTTTTCCAACCGGCAAAGAAAGTATGGAATAAGCTGGCTGTGAGGATGAGTTATGGATTGGTGGCGAAAATGAATCCGCATGCTATCAACTCTGTCAGTGTATTTGACAGCAAGGTAACTTTCCGTCCCGATGTACATAGCAGAGAATATGCTATCTATTTACGGCATCTGGAAAACAGGGATTTGACATGGGAAAAGATGTATGAGTTTAATGTGGGACTGGACGTGGGCTTGTGGAATGACCGTATTTCTGGAAGTCTGGATGTATATCGTCGCAATTCTTTCGACCTGATTGACTTGATTCGTACTCCGGGGATTGGTGGAGAATATCAGAAGTGGGCTAATTTCGGGGATATGAAGACAACCGGATTTGACCTGAGTCTGCAAACCATGAATGTTCAGACTAAGACGTTTCAGTGGACTACAATCTTTAATTTTTCTTACTATAACCAGCGGATAACGAGGCTCATCAATACGCCGTCTACATTCGATCTTGTGGCAGGAACCGGAAGGGGAAATCTGGAAGGTTTCCCGAGAGGGGCTTTGTACTCGTTCGAATTTGCCGGGTTGAATGAACGGGGACTGCCTACATTTAACTGGGGAAACTTACCGTTGGAGGATAATGCTTTGTCCCGGGTTTCGGGGGCTAATTTTTATGATACCCGGTACAATCAGTCTTATTTGGTGTATAACGGACCTGTCGATCCGTATATTACCACGGGATTGTCGAATGTGTTTCAGTTCAAGAATTGGGAACTTTCAGTCTTCCTGTCTGGTCAAATTGGTAATAAATTGCGACTGGCTCCTACCTTCGACGCTGAATATGGAGATTTGAATGTGTTTACTACCCGTTATCGTAAAAGATGGCTGTCGAAAGGGGATGAATCACGTACGGATGTTCCGGTAATTCCGGGTACTGACTTGATAACATTGGTAGGGCGTCAGAATATCGAGCGGGCTTACAATGCATATAATTTCTCGAATGTCAATGTGGTAGATGGTAGTTTTATCCGTATGAAAAGTATTTCTCTGACTTATCGGATTCCGACTAAGGCTTGTGAACGCTTGAAACTAAAATCTGCTTCTGTCAATTTGCAGCTGCAAAATCCTTTCTTGATTTATTCGGACAAGAAACTGAACGGAAGGGATCCTGAATTTGTGAGTTCCGGAGGAGTAGCAGCTCCGATACAGCGTACCTACAGCTTATCTATCAATACGACTTTTTAAATTATGTATTATGAAATTATCCTTAAAAATTTATTTACTTCCGATTCTTATATCACTGAGTTCTTGTCAGTTTTTAGATAAGTTTCCCGATTCTAATGCGGATGTGCGTATTGATTCGAAGGAAAAGATAAAGGAGTTGTTGACTGGTGCTTATCCGAAGAGTAGTTATTTCCGTTTTTTGGAGATGAGGACGGACAATGTGGGTGATAAAAGAAATTCTCTGGAAACGTCCAGACTGGATGAGTCAATGTTTTATTGGAAAGATTACGATGAAGAGGAACCGGATTCGCCGAAAGCCTACTGGATGGAGTGCTATAGAGGAATTGCGCAAGCTAATCAGGCATTGGAGGCATTGGCAGGATTCTCCGACAAGCATGATCCTCAGATTCAGGCTTTATATGCTGAAGCTTTGCTGGTCAGAGCGTATTTGCATTTTATGATTGCCAATATCTGGGCACCGCCTTATCAGGGAGAGGAGGATTCGAAAAATCTTCCTGGAATTGTGTATGTAGAATCTCCTGAAAAGAATGCGTTGGTAAAATACAAGATGGATAATCTGGCGGATACGTATCGTAAAATAGAACGTGATCTGAGATTGGGACTTGCCTGGGTTAGAGATGATTTTTACGATCAGGTAAAATATCATTTCAACAAGAAAGCTGCTTATGCCTTTGCTGTAAGATTTTTCAGTTATACAGGACAATGGCAGGAGGTGATAGATTATAGTGCCTATGTACTTGGTCAGCAGCCGGCAAAAGCAATAACTGCATTTTTGGATATCAGTGATTTGCAGACAGATGAAAGAACGGCTTATTATGCTTCGGAGCAGAATCCAAGTAATTTATTGCTTACAGTTACTGAGTCTTTATGGTATAAGTACTATGTAGATGGCAGATTTGGACTGGATGAGCCGACTTTTCAGAGGGTTGTCGGAAGAAGTGGGGCGAAAACATTGTATCAGATTGCCGGATATAATAAAATGGCGAAACATACGGGCTTAAACAGTGTGTATTTCCCTAAATTTTTTCATTTCAACAATGCGGAAGGTTTATTGAACAGCAAGAGAGGGCATTTCTGTATGAATGTATTGTTTACAACAGAGGAAGTGCTGCTGCACCGGGCAGAAGCCTATGCCATGCTTGAGAACAAAGAGTTGGCACTGAATGATATCGTAACGTTTTTCCTGGCAAAACATGTGACGGCGAAGGGTGTGGGAGAAGCTCCAGAAAGGGAAGAATTGGATTTCATCCCGACATCCGATCGGGATAGGATACAGCCGTATTATCGGCCTCTGTCGGCCAGTCAGGCTTCATTGCTGTTTGTGATATCGGAAATGAGTAGGCAGCAGTTCATGCACGAAGGATTGAGATGGTTTGATTTGCGACGTTTTAATATGAGTGTGGATCGGAATCAGACGGGAGATGTCCGCAATGTGAATTGGGTTTTAAAGCCTGAAGATTCTAGAAAGTATTTGCCGTTTCCCAGTGAGGCTATTAATTATATTGAAAAAATAAATTACAATGACTAGATTCATATACTATACTTTTATCTTGCTTTCAAGCTTAATGATGTTAGGTGGATGCAAGAAAGAACTCAACGATATTCGGGATAATGATGGGTATCCCGAAGCACAAGTATCCGAACTGGATAAATGGCTTGCTGCTGAGTTTGAAATACCTTATAATATCAAGGTTGTATACAGGCAAATGCCTTTTAAGGATCCGATAGCTTTGAATAATCGCTCCGTAGAGCTATCTCGTGTAAAGCCTGTAATGAAAGCATATAAGGAACTGTGGATAGATTATCTGGAGAAGCTTTTCGGAAAGGATTTTGTCCGGCGTTATCATCCGAAGGAAATACGTCTTTATGGTGCTCCAAACTTCGATGACAGACTGGTGGAGGATATGGATACACCTGGATTGGGAACGCAAATTATGCCTTTGTATAATGTAAATGTTTTTGACTGTACTCGCTCGGATGCTGTGTATCGTTTGATGCGGGAAGCAACCTTTTGTTTTACCAAAAATATGCTGGAATTGCGGCCAGTCGATCTTCGGGAGTTTTCCGAATATAATATCGTGAAATACAACAAGTGGACGGAAAATGAATTGCAGGGAGAATATTCGGATCGCTCCGACTTGATGGCATCTTTCGGGTATTTTACGAAGGCTGCACAATCGGGACCTGTTGTAGATTTCGCGGAAACGATGAGCTTGTTGCTCTGTCAGTTGCCCAAGAATGTAAATGGGCTTATGAAGATTGACGAATATGAAGCGCCTCCTCCCTATAAGCTGGTTCTTCAGAAGAAGGTAGCTTTCATTGATAAATATTTGTTGGAGAATTTCGGAATAAAGCGCTTGTCGGATTTGTCGCGTGTATTACCTCGCATGATATTGCAGTATCCAGAGAAATGCATGAAGGGTACTTCGGATAATCTTGTTGAACCTTAACTTATTTTTGATAATGATAAAATATAAATTTATACTGACAGTTGTGTCATTGGTTTTATTTGCGGCGTGTAGAAAAGAAGCCGATTGGGATGGACTCTCGGTAACAAGCAGAGAAAATAAAGCTGTCGATGAACTGAAGACTGTTCTTTGTGGCGCGCCTAATGGATGGAAGATGACCTATTTCCCTAGTATCAATACTCGCTTGAATACGGATATCACTGAAAATTATAAGACTGAAGTTTATTCTCTTACAGATGTATATCTGCAACGTCGAATGGGGGTTGGTGGTTATAATCTCTTTCTGAAATTCAAGGAAGGGGGAGAGATGGATGTCCTGACAGATATCGCTTATGCACCTACGGATGTAAAAAGTCATTATACTCCGGTGTATCAGACGGAGATTAGTCAGGCTCAGTATGGTATTACTATTTCTGATGGCTTAACGTTGTTTTTCCGTACGAATACGATGCTGGAAGAATTGTATCCTTATCAGGTAAATGCAACTAATAAGTTTTTGCCAGTCGTCGTTTCACCCCAGCGTATCGTACTGACGACAATGAACTACAATGAAGCGGACAAAGAATTCATTGAACTGACTCCATTGGATATACCGGAAGAACATTGGAAAGATCGGATGAAAAAAATAATCAATGAAAAAGAAGTGTTCAGAACACGTTCTTTCAAGGATTTGAGGCAGAATCTGAAGGAAGACAGAAACTGCATTTTAAGAATTGTATTAACTGCAACGCAACAGGTAGCGTATGAAACAACTTTCGATTTCGGACAGCAGATGATGCAATACAGATTGTCTTCTTCATTTTCCAAAGACTTGCAATCGCATCGGAAAGTGGCTCGATATGACCGGATGCAATATGAATTATTCTTGAAGAACGAACAACCTAACCGGACTGTTCATGGATATGATGGAAGTACTTATTATACCGGATTGGGGTCTGGATATATTGCTACGGAATCTGGCATTGAATTTCGTCCGGGATTTAAGTTTAATGAAGATGTAATCTTTACAGAGTTTGTCCGATCAACGGATAAGAAGGAATGGAAGAGTACGAGTGGGATATATACCGCCTACATCACTTTTGTTGAAAAAAATCACTAATTGTCAAAAATAGATATTATGAATAGACATGTGTTTTATATGATAGCTTATGCTGTATATATGTCTGTACTTTCGGCTTCTTGTTCCAGAGAAAATACGGAAAGTCTGACAGAAGATCTCTCAAAATTCATAGAACTTAAACCAGCGGAACAGGTACCTCATGAGCCCGGAGTTCCTTTTAATTGTTTTCCTAAAGAGGTGGGGGAGCTTGGATTCAATCGTAGTGAAGAAATACCCTTGGGAGGCTATCGTGAAAAGTATCAGGTTTCGCTATCTATAGACGTAATGGCCAATTATTATGGAAGCTTTGATAAACAGAATCTTTCGGTGGTTATTTTACAATATTTAGATGAGAATAATGAACTGAAAATTGATACGATAATGGATGGTCATAATGTCATAGAAAGAGATAAAAGGAATCGTTTTAAGCCCTATTTCTCGGATGTAGAGCCTGTGTCAATTACAAAACAATCTGGCGATCCCGTTTATTTTGCTGTATTTTATAGTCCTTATGCCCATTTCGACATGAGTGTGACCATGAGTACCGAAACGCAAGACGGCATGGAAAGTCTTCCTGACTTACGTCATCGTTACAGCAGAACTTTGGAGTCGTTTCATATTTCTGAAATAGGGAAAAATTATAATGTATATTCTCAAGCGATGTATCTTCCATAAGGAGAAATATAAATCATACAAAAACTAAAATAGACTAATAATGAAAGGAAAATTTATTGGATTGGCTTGGGCTGCTTGTGTACTTTTAGGTGGTTCAAGTTGTAGTAAACAGGAAATAAAAAGAGAGGACAAGACTTCTGATGGGATAATTTCTTCTGATGCTTATAGTACTGACTACAGGTTTTTCAGAAATGGTATATCTAGTGTAGATATAGGGGAGTCCAAAAAGGTCCTTCTTGATTTTAGAAATTTCAACAATGGAATTAATGCCAAGGTCCTGACAAATCTTGAAGGAAAAAGGAGGGATTATCGGAATGAACTGGCTTCTCATATTGCTGTTGGTTTTAAGGAGCAGGAAAAGGTTCGGAATATCTTGGAAAATTTTCTTGATGAAATAACAGAGGCTTCCAAAAGTGCTTTTGCAGGTACCTTTGCCCGTGAAGGGAAAATAGGTATTGTTCAAGTAAGCAATGATGAGCAGCGTTTAGTCAACGAAAAGGGAGTAGAGCTAGGGCAGGTGATCCAGAAAATGATGATAGGGGCTTTGCAAGTGTCGAATATCGATTATTTCCTGATGAAATCTCTTACGGCCGACAACCAGACTGTTGTGAAGGGCAAAAACTGTACGGAAATGGAATATTACTGGGATATTGCCTGGGGATATATTGGTAGTATAAATGCAGATCCGGACCGTATTTCTCCATTGTTTCTTGCCAATTATATTGAAAAAGAGGCGGTGGGCATGAAAGGTTTGGAGAATATAAATGTAGCAGTCTATCATGCATTTCGGGCTGGGAGAAAGGCCATCGTAGACAGTCATCCTGAAGAAATGAAAAAGCAGGTAGCGGAAATTCGGAAATTGCTTTCCAAAATGTTGGTACTCCGTACGATGTATTATTTGAATGAAAGTTCCAAAATCTTACGTCAGAAAAGTGGAAAGGAGTTGAATGAACAGTATTTCCATAATATGGGTGAGGCATTGGGATTCATACTCGCTTTGCCTTTCGTAAAGAATGAAAAGGGAGAGTATTTCATGACAATGGATCAGGCAAAAGAATTATATGACGAATTGACTTATGGAGAAAAAGGTATTTGGGACAAAGAACGAATAGAAGGGAATCAGACTGGATCTATTATTGATGTAAACAAGAAACTTAAGGCATATTATAATTTATGAATAACAGATTTTATAAGCAGATATTATGTATTTCTGTCGGGGCGTTGCTGATACTGGCGGGATGTGTATATACTCCGATAAAAGGTGTTTCGGAAAAGAGGACCATTGATGCTACTTACTTGTCTTTCTGGTATAAAAGACAGATTATTCCGGCGTTCTCAAACTATCAACTGAAAACAAAAGAAATGCTTCAGGCTGCCTATGCTCTGAAAGATACAGAAGAGGGTGCGGAACGTGAGGCTGCTATAGGACATCTGAAAGAGTTATACAAGGAAGCATTCCTAAGCCTTCAGGATGTCATTATTTTTGATCATGCAATTTTCCATAGTGGCGTAAGCGGGGTATATGAACTGGCCGGGACATCACAAGTAAATAAGACGTTGGTTAAATCGGCTAAAAAAAA
>ERZ779981.575-NODE-575-length-17503-cov-2.62609_pt1 | contig 17503 bp, 8 predicted proteins | sample MGYA00511182_ERZ779981 | MGnify/ENA primary metagenome ERZ779981 (study PRJEB29588, sample SAMEA2149539) | human gut metagenome | biome: human gut; feature: human-associated habitat; material: faeces | place: Denmark | collected 2008/2010 ... | reverse complement strand
TGGCGGGCCAGCGTTTCCACGTCGAGCGAGTCGTACAGCCGTTTGTATTTATCGGGTACCAGCTCGTATCCCGTGTGCGGGGGGTTCATGGAAACCACCAGGGCAAAAGGGCGGTCGGACTGCACGCTTTCCGTGCGGATGAACTCGATGGCGCGGTCGGCCTCGTAGACCGGTCCCCACTGGTTCACGTAGTGGAACTCGTCTCTTCCCGCCAAGGTATCCCAGTACATCGGATGCAGGTGGTTGTCATAGGTGCCGTAGGCTATCCAGCGGTCGAAGCCGTGGCGGCGTTCAGGCGGACACCATTCGTTCAAGGCCACTGCACCCCGGTTGTTGTAGGTATCCACATAGGGAGGATGCGGCGCGTCGAGGTGCCATTTGCCGATGTAGGCCGTGGCATATCCCGCCTGTTTCAGTACGTCGCTCCAGCAAACCGCTTCGGTGGAAAGCTCCACCCCGTAGGGCGTGTTCAGCGAGTTGCAGTTGCCCGTTACCCCGTTGGCCATGGGATACATGCCCGTCATGAGCATGGCCCGGGCGGGCGAGGATACCGGATAGCTGCTCACGGCCTCCGTGAAGAGGATACCTTCGCTTGCCAGCTGGTCCAGATGAGGGGTCTGCACCGGCTCCTGTTGCAGGCAGCCCAGCGCCTCGCCCCGGAACTGGTCGGCCATGATAAAGACCAGGTTGGGCCTCGATGGGTTTTCTTGTGCGGACGCAGCTGCTGGAAGTGCGGCCAGTGCGGCGGATGTGTAGAGTAGGTGTGTCAGTTTCATAATTGGTAAAGATAGTAATAAAAAGGAGAAGTTTCCTAGTTTCAAGAATCTTCTCCTTTCATTTTTTATATGCCGAAGAGGTTATTCACCTTCCGGCAGGCTATTGGTCTCAATCTTCCATCCCGGATTCTGATAGATAGGAGAAGAAGTATAGTCTGCTGAGCCTTCTATTTCAGTAGTCAGACGGAAGTGGTCGAAGGCTATCGGATAGAGATAACGATTCGGATTCCAGTTGTAGCCGTTGTAGGCGATGTTGGTAGAAATCACCCGATACGGGAACAGGTATTCACCATCGCTCTTAGCCGATACGTTGGCTCCGTCTGTACCAGCCTCTTTCAGGTCAATTACGGTCAATGCCTTATCAAAGTTACGTCCGTCGATGCCTGCATCTGGCGTAGCGTAGCGTTTGTAGTTTTCTGCCCATAGGTTGAATCCTTCCACTTGATAGTTTTGCATCTTGTCGAGAGCACGCCAGCGGCGGAGATCACGCAGACGGAAGCCTTCGGCGGCCAGTTCGATGCGTCGTTCGCGGCGGATGTTGTAGAGAGTGGCGTCTACCAGATCATTGCCGGAATAACGGGCCAGGTCTATTTCTTTCGTCAAATCTGTGTTGCGGATGGTTTTCTCGAAATCAGTATCCATTCCGGCACGTTGGCGGATGGCCTGCCAGTATTGTTTACTCTTGGCATCGAGTGAGTGGTTCAGTTCATAGTCCGCTTCTATGTAGTTGAGGTAAGCCTCGGCTGCACGGAAGATGACGCATGCAGTAGTAGCCGGCAGGGTAGGACCTTGCGATGGGTCGGTGGTCAGTCCCTTTTTGATGGAGTATCCAGTTGTACTACGGTTTTCGGACAATTCTGTAATCGGGGCACGATAGTAATATCCTGCTCCATCGATAATGGCTTCAGTCATGGCGGCTTTTTCAGTCAGCAAATCACCCGGCATCATTGTGTTGTAAGTCAGTCGTGGGTCGCGCCCGTCTGCTACATCCTTGTAGGTACGGTCACCTTTGTAGTCAGCTCCGTTTGCATAGATAGGCAGTCCGTTTTGCATCAGGTAAGTATTTATCATGCTGCGGGTATAACCACTGTTGCCTCCTCCATTACGCTGCAGGTAGCCCACTACAAAGTGGTTGACTGCCGGCGTCAGCTTGGCATCGTAGGCTCTCCAAAGCAGTGCTTCAGGCATGTTGCTTAACGAGGTGCTGTTGAAGAGGGCAGGATAGTCACTGTACAAAGGATAATTGTCGGCCACAATCTGCGCAGCTTTCTTGGCTTCCTCCAGAAAATAGCGGCTTTCTGCATCGATGTCTATGGTGAAGTCCTTCAGATAATCCTTTTGGGCGCCTGGCCATCCCGGGCCTCCCGGTACGCGTGCCGTTCCTTTGTGGTATTTTTCCCATGTGCCTTCAAACAGAGCTACACGGCTTTTCAGCAGGGCGGCACAATCCTTGGTCAGGCGGTTGCTGGTCGGCGGAGTGCTGGACATGAAATAATAGGCAGAATCCAGGTTCTCAATGATGAAGCGGGCCACTTCATTGCGCGGACGGCGCTCGCTGGCCTGTTTCACGGCCTCGTAGTTATCGGCTACAGTAGTCTTGATGATGGGAAAGTCGCCCAGTGAGTCCAACTTGTTGGCATAATAGAAGGCCCGGAAGAAATAAGCCTCTCCCAAGTAATGCTTGTTGTTGACTTCGTTGCCTCCCAGTTCACCGGCTTCCAGCAGCGGGCGTACTCGATTGATGAAATAGTTGGTTGAGCGGATACCGCCGAATTCCCAGGCACCTCCCGACTGTGGTACACGGTTTTCCCCGTTTACGAATAGTTTTTCAGGATTGGAGGCTGCTTGGTTGTCACTGTTGTTGTCGGTGGCAAATACACCGATGCTGTATACTCCCGGCTGATGTGAAGGAAGAGTTTCATACAGATTGGCTGTATAGGCTGCCAAATCGTTTTCGTTGAGCAGGTATTTTTCTACGGGCACTGCATCCAGCGGCTCTCTGTCCAGAAAATCATTGCAGGAGCAGGCAAGTGCCGTCATTCCGATGGCGAATAATATATTCTTTTTCATGATTCTTTCAATTAAGAGGTTAAAGTGTCACGTTGATACCGAATGAGAAGGTCTGCGAAAGCGGATAGGTCTTACCGCTCGACCATCCGTTGGAGGCGATGGCTTCCGGGTCGAACATATCGGCAATGCCACTGATGGTAAACAGGTTTTCTGCACTGAAGTACACACGTACCTTTTCAATGTGTGCTTTGTTGGTCCATGCTTTCGGGAAGGTGTAGCCTACTTGCAGGTTCTTCATACGCATGTAGGCACCGTTTTGCAGGTAACCGGTCTGCGTCAGCTTGTTCTTGTCTCCTTTGTCGCCGATGTAGACTTTTGGGTAATAAGAATTTGTGTTCGGACCGAAAATAGAGGTGGTGTTTTCCGGACGCCAGTAATCGAGGTGTTCTTCGAAACCTACAGACTGCCATTCTCCTCCGTCGGCTCCCCAGAACATTGGACCGCTGAGCCAGAGATCGCGTTTTAACACACCCTGGAAGAACATCTGGATGTCGAAGCCTTTCCAATCGGCACCGAGGTGGAGACCGAAGTTGAAGCGAGGTTCGCTGTTACCGATAACTCTCAGGTCGCCGTGGTCGTCTACGGTTTTGGAACCGTCGTCCACCACTTTGTCACCATTCAAGTCTTTGTACATGATATCACCTGCACCCCACTGAGAACCCAGTTTGCTTTGGTCGTGCGAAGCCTGCCATTCCTGCATCTGCTGATCGCTCTGTGCGATGCCTTCCGTTTCGTATCCCCAGATTTCACCGATGGTCTTTCCGTCGTAGTAAGCGTAAGTTGTTCCGTCTGCCTGGAAGATGGCTTTTGAAGCATTCGGATATTTTTTCACCTTAGCTCGGTTGTCCGAGAGGTTGAAACCCAGGTCATAGTTTACTTGTCCGATTCGGTCTCTCCAAGAGATGTTCAAGTCCCATCCTTTGTTTTCCAGTTCGGCATTGTTGGTGTTCGGTAAGGAAGTACCCAAGGCAGCACCGATTTCAGCTGGAGGGCCTACCATACCTTTTGTACGGCGGATAAAGTACTCGAATGAACCTGTCAGTCGGTTGTTGAGTAATCCGAAGTCGAAACCGATGTTCGTGTTATAAATCTTTTCCCAGGTGAGAGTACTGCTGACCAGTCCCGGCACACCGGCAGTGGTAGGACGCACACCGCCCATCAGCCAGCTTCCGCCGTTGGCTACTACGGTTTGTGTCAGGTAGAACGGATAGAAGGCATCTGTGTTCTGGTTACCTAACATACCCCAGGATATGCGTGGCTTGAAGGTATTGATGACATTGGTCAACGGCGCGAAGAATGATTCGTGTGCCATGTTCCATCCGAAAGAGAATGACGGGAAGAGGTTCCAGCGCTGGTTGCGTAGGAAACGTGAAGAACCGTCGTAGCGGAGGTTGGCTTCAAACAGGTAACGTTCTTTGTAAGAATAGTTGACACGTCCGAAGAAACCGGCCGTAGCCCAGTTTTTATACTGAGTAGGATTGTTGTCGTCGTTGTTGATTTTATCTTCACCTACGGCTGCACTGATTTCTGGAATCAGGCTGGAAATGACATCGCTGCGCTGTGCAGACAGAGAACGTACGATGTATTCTTCCGTGTTCATACCCAGCATGACCTTCAGATAGTGTTCGTTTCTTTCGAGAGTATAATCCGTATAGAAAGAAGTGGTATAGAAGTTGCTGTTCAGGTAGTTCATGCGGGCGAAGGTTGCTCCCGGTGCATAACTTCCGCTGAATGCCAGTTCTACCGGATTGTTGTTGATGTCATATTCATAAATCTTGTTCAAGTTTACCTGCTTGTTCTGATTGATGACTCGCATACCAGCCTCTGCATAGATGTTCCAGTTCTTGAGCGGGTGGAGTACCACTTGTCCCTGCAGGTAAATGTCATCGTTGTGTGTTTTGGAACGTCCGCCGTCAGTTAGCTGTGCCAGCTTGCCGTTACGCATGTAGTGTCCGTTAGGGTCCTTGAACGGCATTGTCGGCCACATACGGGCGATGTCATGATACAACAGACCTCCTTCTTCCAGGTAGATTGGGTTGTCGAGGTCGTAGCGGATGAACTTGGTACTTAAGTTGAAATCAATATATTTATTAATTTTTGTATTGATTTTCGCGCTCAGGTTATAACGCTTCATGTTATCGTTTCCGTAGCGTAGGTTACCGTTCTGGTTCAGGTAGCTTCCAGATACATAATATTGCAGTTTTTCGGTTCCTCCACTCATGCTGAGGTTGTGTTCCTGGCTCCATGCCCATGCGAAATGCGTCTTGTGCCAGTTGACGTGGTCTTTGGCTTTCTCGTGAAACTGCCAGTTGGTTCCGTTCGGAACGGTAGTCGTGGTGATTTTTCCAGCCATGTAGTCCTGAATACGTCCAATCGTTTCATCATCGAAGATGATTTTCTCTCCCTGGTTCACTGAAGCCTCGTTGAAGTAGTTGGCAAAGCGGTAGGAGTCGAGCTGATTTGGCAGGTTGGTCGGACCGGAATAGCGGAAGCTGTTGTTATAATTGATGGTCATTTTTCCGGCCTTTCCTTTCTTGGTGGTAATCAGGATGACACCGAATGCCGCACGTGAACCATAGATAGAAGAAGAGGCCGCATCCTTCAGTACAGAGATGCTTGCAATGTCTTCCGGGTTCAGGGTATTCATGTCGCCTTCCATTCCATCAATCAAAATAAGCGGTTCCCCTTTGGAGCCGGTACCGATGGTACCTGTACCACGGATATTGACTTTCATGGACTGTCCGAGCTGTCCGCCCAAATCAGCTGCCGAAAGGTTCAAACCTGGTACCGTTCCTTGCAAAGCTTGTCCCACTTGTGATACCGGACGCGATTCCAAGGCTTTAGTATCGACAGTAGCTACGGCACCGGTCAGGTTCACTTTCTTCTGTGTACCGAATCCTACCTCGTCGAGTGTCTGTGTGTCTTCCGACAACGCCACTGAATAAGTGGTCTTTCCTTTCTGTACCGGGATTTCTTGTGCCTGGTAACCGATGTACGATATAACCAGTGTACTTCCTGCGCTCACGTTGTGGAGCTCGAAGTTTCCGTCTATATCGGTGATACAGCCGTTGTTTGTACCTTTAATCACTACTGAAGCCCCGATAATGGGGTCGTTCAGCTTCTTGTCTGTGACAATTCCGGAGATACTCATCTGTTGCGCATGCAACGGCAGCAAACCTGCCAGCATGGCGATGAGTAGAGAGATGAATTGTGTCTTCATAAGCTTTGTTTTTTATGATTAAGTTTATATTAAGTGGTTAATAGCTCGGTGTCGTGACTTTTGCAAATCTATGAATTTAAGGGTCGGTTCTTGGTGGGTAAACGTTGCATTAATAGGTGGTATTCTTCTTATTTGTGTTTTTTTTGTAGGTAAAATTCCCTTTTTCTGTTTTCTGAAGACGTTTTTTATGGGATTTTTCTTTCCTTTGCATCTGTTTGTTAAGGAAACCTTAAGAATGAAAAATTATACACTTATATTTCTTTTTTTTCTAAGTATCGTGCTTCCCTCTCAGGCGCAAAGGTTATTGGAAAAAAATTTCCAGGTGCTGAATATGAACGATGGCATTGGAGACAATGATATCCATTCCATTGAAAAAGATACCGAAGGTTTCATCTGGTTTGGAACCAGTAGCGGACTGAGCCGTTATGACGGACAAGCCTTCAAGACCTTTCGTATGAAGGAGGCCCCTCATCGCATGGTGGAGAAGGTTATTTCATTGAATAAGGATTATCTGTTGCTCCGTTCAGAACAGACCCTATTCCTTTTCGACAAGCGGCAGGAACGGTTCCTTTCCCTGTGGGAGCAGGGCCGGAAACGAGCGGTGTCTTTCACCCGTTTTGTCGCTACTTCCGACGGACATTGCTGGGGAATCGCCGGCCATACATTATCGGAAATGGACTTGTCTACAGCCTCTTTTCGGGAAGATACGGTCTTTGTCCGTCTGCATGTGGCGTTACAGGCTCCGGTGTGCAAATGGATGACGCTTTGTCTCAGCGAGGATGGAAAAAGCCTTTACTGTGTTGGGCGTGGAGGAATAGTGTGCCGTTATGACCGTACGAACAAGCAAGTGGAAACGCTTTGCTCCCATCTGATACCAGATGATATACAAGTTACTTCGATGTTGCACGGTGATGGTTTTCTTTGGATTACGACTATTGCCGACGGATTATATGGGTACGACCTGACCACCCGTAAGATGCACCACTGGCGTTATACTCCTGCGGGCCGTAACGAACAACTCTCGCATAATGATGTGTTTCAGCTCTTGCCGTTGGGAGATTCCCACTACCTAGCCTTAACGTGGAACGGTTATACGTTGCTCACGCTGACTCCGGAGCGAAAACTGGAGATGCAAGCCTTTCATTCTTTCGAGAACAACGGCAACCAATATATCGAGACGCGTATGGTGACCGGTTATTATGACCCGGAAGGACTGTTGTGGATTGGTACGGAAGGAGGGGGTGTACTGTATTCTGACCTGCGTCAGCTTTTCTATCTGCAATACTCGCAGGCGCATTCCAATGAAATATGTGGCATTCAACTGGATACGGAAGGTTATCTTTGGTTGGCAACCTTCCACAAAGGACTTCTGCGCAGCACGCAACCCTTTCATGTAGATACGCCCTTGCACTTTCGTCCAGTGTCGGATGGGGTAGCTGCGGTGCGTACGGTATTGTGCAGTGCGGCAGATGCTTGCGACGGAATCTGGTTCGGTGCTCGAAATGGAAAAGTGCTCCGATATGGGAAGGGGGACAGATGGCAGACCGTGGAAATCGGCAGGGACGGAGAAAAAGTTCCTGAAGTCTGGAGCCTGTTGCCTCTGTCGGAAAATGAGGCTTGGGCCGGTACGAGTAACGGACTTTACTGGGTAGACCTTCACCGGAAAATGGCATTGAGGATGAAGTGGAGCAATTCCCAGATTCCTGACCGTGTGCAGATACGGGCTCTGGCCCTTAGCGATGCTCGTACGCTGTGGCTTGGTACGGTCCGTGGACTGTTGCGTCTTACGATGGAGGGTAACCGGGTGGTACGTTCCCATACAGGTTATGAGAGGGATGCAGGCATGTTGTCGACAGATATAGAAGTGCGGTCTCTTTTGTGGGGAAGCGATAAGGTTTTGTGGGTGGGATATGCCGGGAACGGACTGGGGGTATGTTCACCCGAAAAGGATTGCATTGTAGCCCGTTATACCACAGAAGCAGGTTTGTGCAGCAACTTTGTGAGTGTCTTGGCCGAAGACGGCGACCATTCGTTATGGGTGGGGTCCAATTCCGGTATCTCCCGTTTGAGCCGTCATTTGCAGTCGTTCTACAACTTCTATATTTCAGGTAGCAACCGTTCTGTCTTTTTCGGAAAAGATTGCTTGTTTTGGGGAAACCACAGTACGTTGACCTATTTTCGTCCGTCGCGGCTTCGGTTTCATTATCCTATTGAGAAAGGAAGAGTGGTGTTTACCAACCTGGAAGTCAATCATGCTTCGGTACAGATTGGTGAGCCTTTGAACGGGCAGGTGGTCTTGCCTCGCTCCTTGCTCTATACCACGAGCTTGCATCTGAACCATGCGAACCGAAATTTCTCGCTTTCGTTCTCCAACCTGCTTTACTTGCACAAGCTGCAGAAATACCTCTATCGCTTGTATCCGTATCAAGAGGATTGGATTATGGCCGACGAGGGAGACAAAATCTCTTACGACCGTCTGCCGGCAGGTAAATATACGTTTCAGGTGAAGACGGTCTTTCAGGACCAGGGTGAGGGAGAGGTGAGCAGCCTGGACATCGTGGTCGCCCCGCATTGGAGTGAGACCTGGTGGTTCCGTCTGTTGGCCACTCTCGGACTGATGGGAATATTGTTGGTCTATATCCACCGTGTGCGGCTGAAAGAAAAGCGCGTGCAGTATGAACTGCGGTTGGAACATGAACTTTTTACGGTGAACATGGAGCGCAACAAGGAAATTGAACTCCGTAAGGAACGTGAGAATTTCTTCACGATGGCGGCCCACGAGCTGCGTACCCCGCTTACCCTGATTCTGGCTCCTTTGCGTGAACTTCTGTCCAAGACGCCGGCTTCGCATCCTTTCTATGCCAAATTGTCTATGATGTTCAAGTATGCCGAAGGACTGCACACCCTGACTGACCGCCTGCTTTACATTCAGAAGGCCGAAACTGGGATGGTAAAGCTCTGTCTGTCGCAGTTAGATATGAAGACCCTGCTGTTGGACGTGGCACAGGGGTTCCAGTCGCTGGCTGCCGAACGGAAGATAGACTATGCTTGGGAACTGGCACCTGATTGTGTGCCGATATGGGCCGACCGGGAGAAACTTTCGTCGGTGGTGCAGAACCTGATATCGAATGCCTTCAAATATACGCCGGAAGGAGGAAGCATCCACCTGAAGGTAGAACGGAAAGAAATAGACGGAGAGCATTTCTGCTGCCTGTCGGTGAGCGACACCGGAAAAGGCATTGATGCGAATCTGTTGCAGCATATATTCGATCCATTCGTGACCGGAAAGGAAGCGCCTGCTGTCTCTACTCCTGTGGGTATCGGCCTGAAAATTGTGAAACACATCGTCGAGATGCACCACGGACGGGTGACCGTAGACAGTGAGCCGGGTAAGGGCAGTCTGTTCTGTGTGTACCTGCCCGAAGGGAAATCGCATTTCAGCGAAGACGATTGTACCTGGGAAGAAGAATCCGGTTCTGCCGCATCTCAGGAAACGGCTCCTGCTACGCCTGAACTGATTCTTCCCGTAGGTCCGGAAACGGTTGAGCAGGAGGAGAAACAGACCGCTTCGCGTCAGACGGTACTCGTAATTGAAGACAATACTGACATGCGTCACTACTTGTGCGAATTGTTGCGGAAGCAGTATCGGGTGCTGGAAGCCGAAAACGGAGAAGAGGGTTTGAAAACAGCCGTAGAGCAGGTGCCTGAGCTGGTGCTGTCGGATGTGATGATGCCTGTGATGGACGGATTCACGTGCTGTGCCGAGCTGCGCAAACGGAAAGAAACGGCGCACATTCCTATTCTGCTACTCACTGCCAAGACCGAGGATAAAGACTGTGTGGAAGCTTCCCGACGAGGAGCCGACGACTATCTGCGCAAACCGTTCAATCCGGAAGTACTCCTGGCCAAAGTAGCTTATCTGCTCGACATGCGCCGCCGTTTGAAACAGATTTACACCCGTACGTTGCTGCATGCTTCGTCGGCTGCATCCAAGGACCCGGAAGGACCGGAGAATGAGTTTATGCAGAAAATCTGGTCCTGTATTGAAGCGAATGTCAGCAATCCTGATTTTAATGTGAAACAACTGGCGGGTGAACTCCACATGAGCCTGGCCACCCTTTACCGCAAGCTGAAGCAGCATACCGACCTTTCGGCTGTGGAACTGATTCGTCACATCCGTATGACCAAGGCGGCCTTGCTACTGATGGAAACCAGTCTCTCGGTGACGGAAGTGGCCGAACGTGTCGGCTTTAACGATCTGCCCACCTTCCGCAAGCATTTCACGGACATGTTCGGCGTTTCTCCTTCCAAGTATGCCGAAAGCGGGCAGGGCAGAAACGACAAGTCCCAGCCAAAAGCCGGGACTGCTAACTGATAGATGATTTGTCAGAAGAAAGTCTGTCGGAAAGACTTATCCGCACAGGCTCCGGTATTCGTTCGGAGTGTGTCCCACCAGCCGCTTGAACATCCGGCTCATGTGCTGCGGGTACTGGAAGCCCAGGCTGTAGGCAATCTCGCTCATGGGCTTGGTGGTGGAAAGCAGCAATTCCTTCGCTTTTTCAATCACCTTTCCCTGAATGTATTCCGAAGCCGTCCGTCCCGTCTGCTTGCTGATCATGTCGCCGAAATAGTTGGGTGAGAGGAAGACCTTTTCTGCGAAGTATTTCACCGTGGGCAGTCCCTCTTCCTGCGGTGCCGGACTGTCGAAATACTCATCGAGCAACTGTTCAAAGCGCACGATGACGTCTTTGTTGGAAGCCTCGCGCGTGGTAAACTGACGTTCGTAGAACCGCATGCAATAGTCCAGCAGCAGTCCGATGTTGGCTGTGCTTGTCGGCCGGACGTCGCAGTTCCGTCTCAATCTTTTGCAGACAATCCATCACCGTGCGGCGTTCGTCCTCTGACACGTGCAGGGCTTCGCGGGTTTCGTAGGAGAAAAAGGAGTAATGCTTGATGTCCCGTCCCAACTGCGTGCCTCGGATAAAATCCGGATGAAACAGCAGTCCGTGGCATTGGGGCAGCGTGCCTTCCTTCATGCGAAAAGAGGCCACCTGACCCGGGGCGAAACAGACAATCGTCCCCTCCTGGTAGTCGTAAGGCTGGCGTCCGTAGGTAATGTCTCCGCAACAGATTTCTTTCAGGAACAGGGCATACACTCCATAGTTGACTTTAAACTCCTGCGGCCACCGTGTAGCCTTCGACAAGTCGACCACGCTGACCATCGGGTGCAGGGTCTCCAGTCCGAAGAGCTGGTTGTATTTTTCCACTGAATCCAGTTCAATCACTTCTTCTTTCATCGTCTTTCCTCCGTTTATTCTTTGGCAAATTTACGATTTATTGTTGGAAACCGCAATATTCCTTGGGAGGCCCTTTCCTTACGCTATTCCCAACAATTCAATCTCAAAAATCAGGGTGGAGCCACCGGGGATGCCGGGCTGTGAGAATTTGCCGTAGCCCATTTCTGCCGGGAGGTAAATCTCCCATTTGTCGCCCACGCACATCTGCTGCATCGCGATAATCCATCCCTCAATGAGGTCGCTCGGGCGGAAAGCGGCAGGAGCCCCTCCGCGGCTGCTGTCAAACTTCTTCCCATTGATGGTCCATCCCGTGTAGTGCGCGGTGACGATGCTCCGCGGCGTGGGATGCTTGCCGTCGTTCGCTCCCGAAGCCAGTACCTTGTAATAAATTCCTTTGGGAAGCGCCTGCACTCCCTCTTCCTTCGCCTTTTCGGCCAGCCAGTCTTTGTTAGCCTGCATGTATTCTTTCTTTCCCATTTGCAAATGATTTTGGAACAAAGGTACAGATTTTCTCTGGAAAGTTAAAACAGCCCCTGCATCCATTCCCATAGTTCTGCGCTGAGATAGACCACCGCCTTGGCGAGCCAATAGATGAGCACGCACAGCAGCAGGATGCCCACGGCAGTCAGTACGGCCTTGCGGTTCACCTCCCGGATGATTTCCTGGTCGCCCTCCACGAAGCCCACAATCAGCCGGAAGTTCTTGGTGTACGAGCGGCTGAAAATGTCCAGCAAGTCGCCAATCCAGAGCGGGATGATGCCCAGCAGCATGTCCGTCAGCATGTTGTAGATGATGGCCAGGGTGAGGGGGATGGACTTGATTCTGAACAGGGACACGGCGAGAAAAGGCAGCATCATGACAGACGAGAATATGTCGCCTGCCGTCGGAAAAAGCAGGCCGATGAGAGGGTCCAGAAAATACCGGTCCATCACGTTCTTGATAATCTTAATCAGTCGGTAGAGCGGGTCGGTTTCCCACTGCATGCGCTTTATATGTCGTTTCGTATGCTCCATTTAGTCACTTGTTGGGTACAAAGATAAGGGTATTCGTGGAGATTTTCCAGATAATTCCTATCTTTGGCATGGCGTAAAACTCTTTTGTAGGGTGATATGCAAGAAATGTTGTGACTTTAAATCAAATCAATAATTATGGATATAGACCAAAAAATATATTGCGGCAATGAGGCTATTTGTAGGAATATAGAATCCTTGCATGGGAATGAACGAGGCTTGTTGTCCCAGAATATCTTATCGCAGTTGCGCAACTTCCTGGAATGTATTTTTGTGAAGATTTATATGAGTACAGGCAAGCCGCTGGTAGAGAATGATTATCAGAACATAAAGGATGCCATCAAGTTTATGAATACGCTACAAGGCAAGTATCGTTTTTTGAATCAGTTCCATAAACTCTTGCAAATCTCCGTCTCTCATTACACGTTGGACCCGGACAGCTCGGAGAGACTGATGCTTAAATATTATGAATATCTGTTGCGTATTAAGACTTTTATGCGAGACAATTATAGGATGGAACTGCTGGAAAACCTTCATAAGTTTCCGTTGGATACGGATACGGCATTTACCCAGTATTATGAAGCGATAGCCAAAGTGCTGGAAAACAAGGCGGCCATTGCTCAAAAAACAATTCAGCACGGACGGTTCTATATCGAGAAGTCACATTCTGTAATCATTCATGATACAATTTTTTATGAAGTGACTTTTATTCCTGCCCACAATAAGTCCAGCAAGTTTGACCGGATAATCGCTTTCACAAAGCAGGAAATCTCTTCTTATTATGCTGTGGAACTTCATTTGGCTGAGTTTGATATTCAGGTTCTGGGGCGCAGGATGCCGATTGTGATTATTGTAGATTGGAGTGTTTCTATCAGGGCTTGTGAGTTCAGTAATTTTGCAAAGATTTTCGGCCGTTCGGAAAACTATAGAGGGCTTAAGGAATATTCCAACTTAATGCAATACCTGACGAAGTCTGGGATGAATCTTGTCGAGCTGATGGAGGCCTCAAATGAATTCTATGCTGATTTTATGAGCCATGTACAGGAAGGAACGAAAAACAATGTCCTCTCTTCCCTTCTGACCGTTTGCCGGAATTTTATAGCCGGAGATATGGAGGGAACCAACGTGGTGCGTTATTTGCTTTATCACTTGAATAATAAGATAATTAAACGGCAGTTGTCAAAATATCCGTGCCAAGGCTTGTCCGGTCTGTATTTATATCCCCAGTGTATTCCTTTTGACAGGATTCCGTTTAACTTTTCACTGGCAAAGCATAATCCGTCGGTTTCTGATTTGTTCTATTGTATCGACTCTTCCGGTCGCAAACATGAGTTGTTTGCCCGTTTTATTAAAAACAACACGGAATGTAATGGGGTATTGTACACTCCTGTGAGTGATGTGCAGCATTTTGAGGAACCAGAGGTGTTGGCAGAAAAATACAATGGTATTCTGTACAGAACCCATCAGCATTTGCGGATAGAATGTGACAAAGGACATTTTTATATCAAGCAATATGAAGACCATGTGCGGACTATCATCTCAAATCTGTTGGATCATACCGGGAGCGGGATCAGGAATTATGTCAATTCCGTGGAAGCATGGATGAAAACCTCTGGAATTAATATAGACAGTGAGGAAAAGAGCAAAGCCATAAAGAACCTGTTCAAGGATTCGAAGGTCGCTCTTGTTTACGGTCCGGCAGGAACCGGGAAATCCATGATGATAAATTATATCTCTTTGTTCTTTAAAGAGAATCATAAGATTTTCCTTGCGAATACGAACCCTGCGGTAGAAAATCTCCGTCGCAAGGTCACAGCTGAAAATGCGGACTTCATGACGATTACAAAATTCCTTTCGGCTGGCAATTCCGATACGGAATGTGACATCCTGTGTGTGGATGAATGTAGTACTGTCAGCAATAGGGATATGGTGAAGATTCTGGAAAAATCCACCTTCCAGCTTTTGTTGTTGGTGGGGGATGTGTATCAGATAGAATCGATTTTGTTTGGCAACTGGTTCAGCATTGCCCATTTCATGATGCCGAAGAGCGCGGTAGTCGAGCTGACTACAACATATCGAACGACCGACCATGGGTTGAAAGAGGTTTGGGACCGGGTACGTCGGATAACGGACGACAGGCTGGAGTTTATCACACGGAATGGCTTTTCGTCAGTATTGGATGATTCTATATTCTCCAAAAGTGCGGAAGATGAGATTGTGCTTTGTTTGAACTACGACGGTCTGTATGGGATTAATAACATCAACAAGTTTCTGCAAAGCAATAATCCCAATCCTCCCGTGAGAATCGGAGTGCAGACTTATAAAGTGGGCGATCCGGTCTTGTTCAACGAGTCGGACCGGTTTTCTCCTTTAATCTACAATAACCTGAAAGGGAAGATATTGTCCATAGAGGAGATGGAAGACTGCGTGTTTTTTACAATCGAAATCTATATGGCAATCAATGAACTGGATGTGTCAGGACTGGACTTAGAACTGCTGGATTCCGTGGCTGGAGATACTTCTGTTATCCGTTTCAGGGTAGAGCTTCAAAATGACGGTGACGAGGATGACGATGACATGGCCTCCGTTGTCCCGTTTCAGATTGCTTACGCTGTGTCCATCCATAAGGCTCAGGGCCTGGAATACGATTCTGTAAAAGTGGTGATAACCAATGAGATTGAAGAGATGATAAGCCATAATATTTTTTATACAGCTATTACCAGGGCCAAGGAAAAATTAAAAATATACTGGAGTCCGGAGACAGAAAACCGTATTCTGAAAAACATGAAAGAGCAGTTTAATGATAAGGACTACAAACTTTTTAAAGAAAAATTCAAGGCAGAACTAAATTGTTTTTAGGTAAAATTACGCTTTATTACAGCCGTATTGTTTCGAGTGTGGCGGAATGAGCCTATTTTTGTCACATTATTTGTGAACCTATGGACAAAAAACTGCTTAAATACTGGAAAACCTGTCTGCTGGATGCCGAATGGAGCAACAGCCCCTCCAATCAGGAGCCGCGTGTTACGTTGAGAATTGGTCGCCGGATGCCGGAATATCTCCTTAAAAAAGACCGGGAGTTGCTTTTCCCGGACGAGACAGATTCCCCCAAGAAGCACAGTGTACGTATTGCTCCCTGTGTGCTGCTTCCCGAATATGAAAATGGCAAGCTCCTCGGCAGGCCATTCCCTGAATATCCTTTTTTCATCACTTATACCTTGTGGCCCGACGGTCGGTTGGGCATGCCGGAAAACCCGCTGGAGCGGGTGCCTGTGTTTGTCCGTAGGTTTCTTTCTCCCAATGCCAAGGATGACCGTACGATTGCTTCCCTTGCGGAGGTGGACTGTCTGCTGAAGGAATTCCCGTTGGAGCTGGCCGATGAGAAAGCTTATTGGCGGGCATGTGAGGGATTGTTCCGTAAGGCTACCGGAATGGCTTTCTCTGAAATGAACTATTCGGAGTGCCCGGAGATTGTGGTTACAAAGGCACCGGCCACGGGAATGGCACAGAATATCCTGCGACTCTACGACAAGCTGCTGGACAGTCGGGAAGACTTTCCCCTGCTGGAATGTCTGACGCGTTGTGAATGTGAACCGCTGCTTTCGTTGCCTGACCGGAAAGAAGTATACGCCAACCGGAAGCACCTGGCGCAGATGAGCGGTGATTTTCCCTTGTCCGTCTCCCAACGCGAAACCTTGGCCATGTACACTCACCCCCGTTGCAGTCGGATTTTTGCCGTCAACGGTCCTCCGGGGACGGGAAAGACCACCTTCCTGCAGACGGTCATCGCTAACCGGCTGGTGAATTCCGTACTGTCGGGAGGAGGGCCCGAGCTCATTGTGGCCAGTTCTGTCAACAACCAGGCCATTACGAACATTCTCAAGGATTTCAAGATAGAAGCTGCGGATTCGGATGATTCCGAGGTACGTTTGGCCGAGCGCTGGCTGCCGGAACTGGATACGCTCGGCCTGTATCTGTCCGGCAAGGAAGGCGAGGCCGACCTTTATGCCATGATGCTGAACACTAAAGGAACGGGTTTCCCGAAAACCTACGACCAGCCGGAGCGGGTGGACGAGTACCGCACGTATTACCTGGAGCGATTCAACCGTTACTTTCACGCTTCGTGTCGGGACGAAGCGGAATGTCAGAACTATCTTCGCAGCCGGATGTTGCTCTTGAGGCAGCGGATTGACACAGGTTTGGAGGTCGCCGTACAGAAAGAATGTGGTGCCGGAAGCGGAGACGGAAGCTTTTGGGCCCGGATGATGCACCACTTCTGCAAGTCCTCTACCATCTACGAAGAATTTGTGGCCCAGTGGGAGAAAAATGATGATTTCAAGAAATGCTATACCCGACTGACAGAGGGAGAGGAGTATAAGGACTTGCCCTGCATGGATGACATGGCCGTGCGACTGGACATCAGTTACCGTTATCAGATGTTCTGGTATGCCATCCATCATCGGGAGGCCGAGTTCATCCGTCGCCTGAATTGTTGTACCGGAAACCTCTGCAGTGAAGACCGCGGGGTGTATCTCGCCCGATTGAGGCGTCTGGCCTGCGTGTTGCCGGTCTTCATCTCCACGTTCCATTCTCTTCCCCGCTACATGACTTGCACCTGCGAAGGTGAAAAGTTCGTTCCCCTTTACAATACCATCGACCTGCTCATTGTCGACGAGTCGGGGCAGGTGTCGCCCGAACTTGCCGTTCCCTCGTTCAGTCTGGCACGGCAAGCCATTCTCGTGGGCGATGTGAAACAGATAGAACCCATCTGGCCCGTGTCTGCCGAATATTCCTTTCTCAATCTCAAGCGCTTCGGGGTGGTGGCTTCGGAAGAAGACCCGCTCTACGGTTTCTTGTCCGAACACGGTTTCCTGTCCTCTTCCGGAAGCCTCATGAAAATGGCCCGGAAAAGTTGCAGTTTCCAAGTGGACGGCGAACGGGGTGCCTTCCTGCGCGAACACCGCCGCTGCCTGGATGCCATCATCTCCTATTGCAACGACTATGTGTATCATGGGCGGTTGGTTCCTCTGAAAGGTGACCGTCCGAAGTATACGGCCATTCCCGCCAAAGGCTATGTGCATGTAAACGGATTCAGTCGGAGAGGAAAGACCGGAAGCCGTTTCAACAAGG
>ERZ779981.570-NODE-570-length-17561-cov-1.82326_pt1 | contig 17561 bp, 18 predicted proteins | sample MGYA00511182_ERZ779981 | MGnify/ENA primary metagenome ERZ779981 (study PRJEB29588, sample SAMEA2149539) | human gut metagenome | biome: human gut; feature: human-associated habitat; material: faeces | place: Denmark | collected 2008/2010 ... | reverse complement strand
TACAAAGTCCATTGATGATACAAAAGTTGCGGATATATCCAATCCGTTTGATATTTTCAGCAAACAGGCGATAAATAAGGCAAAAGAGGAAGAAAAGTTAAAATCAACTTTCAAGCCTGAAATTGTTCAGCCAACTTCGCTTGTCGAAGATGAAAAAACCAATACAGAAAGTATTACCGATAAAGATCCGATTGTAAGCCCTAAAGAGGTTAATGTAATTGTTTCGGAAGAATCTATTGAGAAATCAAAAGAGCCTGTTCTTGTAAACGATAATCAGACGAGCATCAAATATATCGGAGAGGCTTTCGATACATATATCATAGCAGAAAAAAACAATAAAGATATTCTTTTGATAGACAAACATGCCGCCCATGAGAGAATTATTTATGAAAAACTCAAAGCCGAAAAGGCTGCTGACTACAGGCAGATTTTACTTGCTCCTGTTACAGTCACTCTCGGAAAAATCGAGTATGATGCGGCAATTAATAATCTTGATATGTTTTCCGATTGCGGCTTTGAAGTTGAAGATTTCGGTAACAGTACGGTTATTGTAAGAAGTTCTCCGCAGTATATTCCGGCTGTTGAAATTGAAGATTGCATTACCGAGATGTCGGGCTACATTTCTCAGGGTAAAACCGATATCTTTACCGAAAAAATGGATTGGTTTTACAGCAATGTTGCTTGCCGTTCAGCTATAAAGGCAGGCAATAAAAGTACTCCTGAGGAGCTTATAGGGATTGTAAAACACCTTGAAGAACATCCTGAAATCAAGTATTGTCCTCATGGCAGACCGATTTGCATTGTTCTTACAAAGGGTGAAATTGAAAAACAATTTGGCAGGGTGTGATTTTTTGGAAAAATCTATTAATACGGTTTCAATTGTCGGTCCTACCGCATCAGGCAAAACAAAACTTTCGGTTGAACTTGCAAAGCATTTTAACGGTGAAATCGTATCTGCCGATTCCATGCAGATTTATACGGGAATGCAGATTGCAACAGCCAAACCTACCAAAGAAGAGATGGACGGAATTCCTCATCATATGATGGACTTTCTTCCGCCTGATAAAACCTATTCGGTTGCGTCATATGTAACTGATGCTTCAAAATGTATAGCAGATATCCATTCAAGAGGCAAATTACCGTTTATTGTCGGCGGAACAGGTCTTTATGTTGATTCACTTCTGAACAATGTTTCTTTCAGTGATGATAAACGGGATGAAGAATATTGCTTAGAACTTCGCAAGATTGCCGAAGAACAGGGAACAGACAGGTTGCTTGAAATGCTTGCAAAATTCGATTCTGAATCGGCTGAAAGACTTCGTGAAAACAGAAATCTTAAAAGAATAATCCGTGCCATTGAATTTTACAAAACAACAGGAAAAACTATCACACAACAAATTGAAGAATCACATAAAATACCGTCTCCGTATATAACTGTAAAAATCGGTCTTAATTGCCGTGACAGACAGGTGCTTTATGACAGAATAAACAAGCGTGTAGATATTATGCTTGAAGAAGGTTTGCTTGATGAGGCTGAACGGGTTATTAATTCCGACCTGAGCTATACATCAATAAAGGCGATAGGATACAAGGAATTGATTCCTTATTTTAAAGAAAATAAAAATCTGAATGATTGTGTTGAAAAATTGAAAATGGAAACCCGCAGATATGCGAAAAGACAAATTACTTGGTTTAAGCGGGATTCGGAGATTAATTGGATTTATATTGATGAATATAATTCATTTAAAGAAATATACAGTTATGCAAAGGCTGTAATCGAAAGAGGCTTACTTTATGGATAAATTGCTTTTCAGACGAATTTTGATGATTGCGTTATCAGTTCTTGCAGTTGTTTATGCCGCCTATCTTCTGATAAGTACAAATTTTAAAATGTATCCGACTGAAAATGCTGTTCAAACAACAGTCACGGATAAAATTTATTCAAACGGATTTATTATCCGTGATGAAAATATGATTCAGAATAATACTTCGGGTGTGCTTTCATATACAGTGCATGACGGTGATGAGGTAAAAGCCGGCGGTGAAATTGCAAAATCATATGCAAATGATGATGACGCAGCTTCACAGTCAAAAATCAGTGCATTACAGGAACAGCTTTCCGATTTGCAGACACTTCAAAAAACAAGCACGGCCGGCAACATAGGTATTGATACTATCAACAACAATATAAATAATAATATCATTTCACAAATTCGCAGTATCAATGACGGCGATTTGGCAAATATTGATAATGTCACAAATAATCTGCTTTATTCAATAAACCAAAGACAGATTTACACAGGCAAAGCCACTAACTTTAATGACAGAATTTCAGAACTCCAGGCTGAAATAGCCACTCTTGAAGGCAAAACAGGAAAATCAACAGGTAATATTACGACTGAAAAATCAGGTTGTTTTCTCTCGCATTGTGACGGATATGAAAATGCGCTTGATTACAGTAATCTTGATCGTCTGACTCTTTCTGACCTTGATAATGTAAAGCAGACAAAAGTGTCCGGCAATATTGCAGGCAAGGTTGTAACGGGATTGAAATGGTATGTTGCCTGTAAGGTTACGGCTGATGAGGCAACAAGACTTTCTTTGTGGAACGGTTCCGCTACGGTGCTGTTCTCTGACGCATCGTCTGAAAGCATTCCCGCCACTATCAAGAGGATTTATCAGGAATCAAAAGACAGCGATGCCCTTCTTATTCTTGAGTGTGACTACATGAATTCCGACCTTGCTCAGGCAAGACAGGAACCGATTGAAATAGGTCTTGGTTCATACACTGGCTTGAGAATCAGCAAAAAGGCTATTCATGATGACTATGTAACAAAGACAACCTATGATGACAATGACAATAAACATACCGAACAGGTTAAGGTTCAGGGTGTATATGTGCTTCACGGAAGTGAAGTGAGATTCAAACAGATATCTATTCTGTATGCCGACGATGATTATGTTATTTGCGATCCGGAGCCGGACAGCAAAGACCTTGTTGACGGCACAACAGTTGAGTTATATGATCAGGTAATTCTTGAAGGAGATGATTTGTATGACGGAAAAGTTGTTAACTGACGTTGAATACAATTACAAATTTATTGATGAGCGAATAGCCGAGGCTGCCGAAAAGTCCGGAAGAAAGCGTGAGGATATTACATTTCTTGCCGCAACAAAAATGGTTGAACCTGAGGTTATTAACCACGCAATTTCACTCGGACTTGACCACATAGGTGAAAACAAGGTTCAGGAGCTTTTGTCAAAGTATGATAAGTATAACCTTGACAACTGTTCTCTTCAGTTTATCGGTCACTTGCAGACAAACAAGGTAAGACAGATTATCGATAAGGTTGATCTTATCCAGTCTGTCGATTCAATAAAGCTTGCGTCGGAAATTTCTAAACAGGCTTTAAAAATCAATAAAAACTGTGATGTTCTTGTTGAGGTAAATATCGGCAGAGAAGAAAACAAGTCAGGCGTTATGCCCGAACAGCTTGAAGAATTACTTTGTCAGATTGCCGAATTGGACGGTATTTCAGTTAAAGGTCTTATGGCAATACCTCCGATTTGTGAATCTTCACAGAAAATTTCTGAATTTTTCAATAAAATGCATAATATATTTATTGACATCTCGCAAAAAAAATTAGATAATATAGATATGAATATTCTTTCAATGGGTATGTCTGCCGATTATTACGAAGCTGTACTTGCAGGTGCAACTATGGTCAGAGTTGGTTCGGCATTATTCGGTGCAAGGAATTATACATAATTTTAGGAGGATTATATAATGGCTGGTTTTGTAGATAAGTTTAAACGCATGTGGGACGCCCCCGATGATGAGTATGAGTACGATGAATATGGTTATGCTGACGAAGGTGCAGAAGAAGACTATAAAGAAGAACCTGTAAGAAACACTAAAAAAGAAAGAGATCTCGGCGGCGGAAACAAGGTTGTAAACATTAATGCTACCACCAATCTTCAGGTTGGTTTATTCAAGCCCGAGCGTTTCGGCGAAGAAACCCGCACAATTGCCGATGAGCTTATGAAGGCTCACACAGTAGTTCTTAATCTTGAAGATACAAATAAAGATATGGCAAGAAGAATCCTTGATTTTCTCAGCGGTGTTGCGTATGCAAACCGTGGTAAAATCAAGCGTGTCGCTACAAATACATATATCATTATTCCGAGCAATGTTGACCTGACAGGCGACGATTTACTTGATGAGCTTGAGAACAACGGTGTTTACTTCGGATGATGACAAACAGCTGATTGCTCGGCTTAATAGCGGTATTGACCTTTGTCTGACAAGACAGAAACCGTATTTTATGCCTTTTATGAGTGAAAGGAAACAAGCACTTCTTGTTTCCGAACTTAAAAAAGCATATTTCGACAACTACCTTTTCTTTGGCGGGTATGATGATTCCGAGAGAAAAATGCTTGGCTTGTTTTTTGACGAACCGAGTACGAGTATGTTCCCGATATGCGGCATTGAATTTTCATTCAGAAAATGCGACCGACTCACTCATCGTGATTTTCTCGGTTCTTTGATGTCGCTCGGAATAGAGCGTGAAACTGTCGGGGATATTCTTGTTGAGGACGGACGAGCTGTTGTATTTGTAAAAGCAGAATTGTCCGATTATGTCAAGTCGCAGATTTCAAAAGTCGGCAGAGTCGGCGTTAAGGTTGATGATGCTGATTTGTCAAAGCTTCCGCAGGGAAGAGGAGTAGAAGAAAAAACATTTATAGTTTCTTCTTTACGACTTGATAATATTGTTGCCGCTGTATGTAAACTGTCTCGAGAAAAAACAAAAACTGTTATTATGTCGGACAGCGTATGTGTTAATTTTGAAGAAACTAAAAATGTCAGTTTTAACCTAAAGGAAAATGATGTTTTTACAATTCGCGGAAAAGGCAAATTCGTTTTAAAAGGTATACTTGGAACTACAGGAAAAGGTCGAATGAGAATTTCGGTTATACATTATAAATAAGGAGTGCAGATAAATGCTTACAATTGATGAAATTAAAAATATAAGCTTCAGAAAAGCCACTCTTAACGGTGGTTACAGAGCTGAAGATGTTGACTCGTTTATTGATGAAGTCATTGTTTCTTTTGAACAATTGAAGAAAGAAAAAACTAACCTTGTTCATAAGATTGATGTTCTTGCAACAAGAGTTGAACAGTACAGAGCAGATGAAGAAACAGTAAGAAACGCTTTGCTTGCTTCACAGAAGGTTGCTGATGCCTGCATAAGAGAAGCAAAGGAAAAGGCTGCAAAGATTGTTCGTGATGCCGAAACAAAGGCTCAGACTCTCCTTGTTGACGCAAACAATATGACTGCTGCCGAGAAAGAGCATTATTTACAGCTTCAGTCAGATGCGGCTAATCTCAGAAATGAACTTATTTCACTTTACAGTAAGCATATTAAGTCAATTGATGATCTTCCTTCAACCTCCGATGTTGAGGCTTCAAAAGCTGAACTTGACGAAAAGTATCCTACAGAGGATGTGACAGCTCCTGCACAGCCTCAGGTTGAAGATGATGTTAAGATTGCAGTACCTTCGGAAATGAAAGCTGAGCCGATTGCTGAAACTGAAGAAGTATCTGCTCTTCCTAAAAGACAGAGCAAGTTCAGTCATCTCAAGTTCGGCGATAACTATGATGTACCTGCCGACTGATTTTATTTAGATTTTAGATATTGGAGAGAATATAAAATGTCCCAGGATTATAATTCAACACTTAATCTTCCAAAGACAGACTTCCCTATGAGAGCAGGTCTACCGAAAAGCGAGCCTGTTACACTTCAAAATTGGGAAGATGAAAAGGTTTACGAAAATCTTATGAAAGTAAATGAGGGAAAGCCTCTGTTCATTCTTCATGACGGCCCTCCTTATGCTAACGGTGACATTCACCTTGGCCATGCACTTAATAAGATTCTTAAGGATTTTATCGTAAGATATAAGAATATGGCAGGCTTTAAAGCTCCGTATGTTCCGGGTTGGGATACACACGGACTTCCTACGGAACTTAAAGCAAGAAAGAAAGCCGGTATCGGTAATTCTGCCGAAATTTCTGTTGTTGAACTTCGCAAAATGTGCGAAGAGTTTGTAAAAGGCTACATTAACGATCAGCGTACGCAGTTTAAAAGACTTGGCGTAATCGGTGAATGGGATAAGCCGTACATCACTCTTAACCATGAGTTTGAGGCTGAACAGATCAGAGTGTTTGCAGAAATGGCTACAAAGGGCTATATCTACAAGGGCTTAAAGCCTGTTTATTGGTGTCCTGAGTGTAAGACTGCTCTTGCAGAGGCTGAAATTGAGTATGCTGAAGATCCTTGCCATTCAATTTATGTAAAGTTTAATGTAACCGACGATAAGGGCGTTTTCTCAAATATGGGAATCGATCCTTCAAAGGTTAAGTTTGTAATTTGGACAACTACAACTTGGACACTCCCTGCAAATGTCGCAATTTGCGTAGGTCCGAGATTTGAATATTCTGTAATCAAAACAGGTGATGAATACCTTGTTATGGCGTCAGAGCTTTATAAGTCTGCTCTTGATGAGGCAGGTATAACAGAACTTGAAGTTGTAGCAACGGTAAAGGGCAGTGAGCTTGAGTATATAAAAACAGCACATCCTTTCCTTGACAGAGAGTCCCTTGTTATCGTTGGTGAGCATGTAACTCTCGAAAGCGGTACAGGTTGTGTACACACAGCTCCCGGACACGGTGTTGACGACTACAATGTATGTCAGAATTACCCTGAGATTCCGATTATCTGTCCTGTTGATTCTAACGGTGTTCTTACAGAAGAAGCAGGTCAGTTTGCAGGCCTTACAACTGATGAGGCTAACAAGAAGATTGCCGCCTGTCTTGAAGAAAACGGCTCACTTTTTGCATTAAAGAAAATTGTCCATCAGTATCCGCATTGCTGGAGATGTAAAACTCCTATCCTTTTCAGAGCAACAGACCAGTGGTTCTGTTCGGTTGACGATTTCAAGGATGAGGCTGTTGACGCTATCAATACGGTTAAGTGGATTCCTGCATGGGGCAAGGACAGAATTACATCAATGGTAAGAGAAAGAAAAGATTGGTGTATTTCCCGTCAGAGAAAATGGGGTGTTCCGATTCCGATTTTCTTCTGTAAGGATTGCGGTGAGGCTCTTATTGATAAGGATGCTATGCTTGCTGTTGCTGACTTATTCGGTAAAGAAGGCTCAAACGCTTGGTACAATCACACAGCCGCAGAGATCCTGCCGGTACAAAGTGTAAGAAGTGCGGTTGTACTGAATTTGATAAAGAAAAAGATATTATGGATGTTTGGTTCGATAGCGGTTCATCACATGCCGCTGTTCTTGAACAGCGTGATAACCTTGAATCACCTGCTGACCTTTACCTTGAGGGTAACGACCAGTACAGAGGTTGGTTCCAGTCATCACTTCTTACATCCGTTGCTACAAGAGGCAGAGCACCTTACAAGGCTGTTCTTACTCACGGTATGATTCTTGACGATGAATCAAGAAAGATGAGTAAGTCACTTGGTAACGGCATCAGCCCACAGGATGTTATTAAGCAGTACGGTGCTGATGTACTCAGACTTTGGGTTGCATCAACCGACTATCAGACTGATGTTCATATTTCCAAGGACATTCTCAAGCAGATTTCCGAATCATACAGAAAAATCAGAAATACCGCAAGATACATTCTCGGTAACATTTCTGACTTTAATCCCGATACAGATATGGTTGACTTTGACAAGGTGTTGCCGATTGATAAATGGGCACTTGCAAAGCTTAATGACCTTATCACAAAGGTTAGAACTTCATACGATAATTATGAGTTTCATATTGTATATCACAGCATTCACAATTTCTGTGTTGTTGATATGTCTAACTTCTATCTTGATGTTCTCAAGGACAGACTTTATACAGAAAAGGCTGACAGCCTCTCAAGAAGAGCCGCTCAGACCGTAATCTATGTTATCCTTGACGCAATGACAAGAATGATTGCTCCGCTCCTTGCGTATACATCAGATGAAATTTGGAAATACATGCCTCATTCCTCAAATGAGAATGCAGAACATGTTATCTTTAATGAGATTCCCGAAAACATCGCTATTGATGTTGACGATAAATTTATGGCTTTCTGGGACAGAATCCACGAACTTCGTGATAATGTTAAAAAGTCACTCGAATCCCTTATAAAGGATAAGACAATTAAGGGCTCGCTTGAAGCAAAGGTAACACTTTGTGCAGGCGGCGAAACACTTGAATTTCTTAAAAAGGCTGAGCCTGAGCTTTGTGCAGCATTCATAGTTTCCGAAGTTGAAATTGTTGATAACGGCGGTGAGTTTGAAATCAAACCTGAAAAAGCTGAGGGTGAAAAGTGCGAGCGTTGCTGGGCTATCAGCAAGACGGTGGGTCAGTGTGCAGAGCATCCTACAATCTGTTTCCGCTGTGTTCAAAATCTTAAATAATAACTGCTATTACAATAAATCGGTGTGATAAAACACACCGATTTATGTTTATGGAGGATAAAATGCCTGTTATTGCTCTTATAATCGGTGTGCTTTTAGCTGCCGCTGATCAGATAATAAAATATTTTGTGCTTACCTATCTTCAGCCTGTCGGTTCTGTAACTGCCATTGACGGATTACTTGATTTTACTTATGTTGAGAATAGAGGCGTTGCTTTCGGAATGTTTTCGGATATGCGTTGGTTTTTCGTAGCGGTTACTGCTGTTCTTATTGCAATAATAATATATATTATGTTCAAGAAGAAACCGTCAGGAAAGATGTTCTATATTTCTGCGGCACTTATAATCGGCGGCGGAATAGGTAATTTGATTGACAGGATTTTTTACGGTTTTGTAGTCGATTACATCAGTGTTTCATTCTTTCCCCCTGTTTGTAACTTTGCTGATTACTGCATTACAGTCGGAACACTACTTCTTATAGTTTATGTTCTGTTTTTCTCTAATGTTATGAAATCCGAAAAAAAGGTCAACAAAAGCAATGAATGAATTTAAACTGAATTGTGAAACAAGCGGTGTAAGACTTGATAAATTTATTTCGGATGCAAATATTGATTTATCACGCTCTGCTGCTGTTAATCTTATTGAGAACGGAGCTGTGCTTGTAAACGACTCTGTTGTTTCAAAAAAGTACAAGCTTTCACAAGGTGATATTGTTGTTGTAAATGTTCCCGATCCGACGCCTTATGAGGCTAAAGCGGAAAATATTCCTCTTGATATAGTTTATGAAGATGAATGCTTGCTTGTTGTGAATAAGCCAAAGGGAATGGTGGTGCATCCTGCCGCAGGAAATTATGACGGTACTCTTGTAAATGCTTTGCTTTATCATTGCGGTGACAGCCTTTCGGGAATTAACGGCGTACTTCGTCCCGGCATTGTTCACCGCATCGACAAGGATACAAGCGGTCTTTTGATTGTTGCAAAAAATGATTTTGCTCACCGTTCTCTTGCAGAACAAATTAAGGAGCATTCTTTTACAAGGGAGTATGAGTCAATTGTATTTGGTAATCTGAAAGATGATGAGGGAACAGTTGACGCTCCAATCGGAAGAAATCCTAAAGACAGAAAGAAAATGTGTGTTATCGAAAAGAACAGCAAAAATGCGGTTACTCATTATTCGGTAATAACAAGGTATAAAGGTTACACACATATAAAATGCAAGCTTGAAACAGGTCGTACTCATCAAATCAGAGTTCATATGGCTTATATAGGTCATCCTGTGTCGGGTGATAAGGTGTATGGCGTAAAGAATGAAAAAGTTGATTTTGAAGGACAGTGCCTTCATGCAAGAAAAATCGGTTTTATTCATCCAAAAACCAATGAATATATTGAATTCACTTCCGAATTGCCTGATTATTTCAAAAAATATCTTAAAAAGCTTAAGAATATATCATCGCATTAATCGGAGCTTGACGGGATATATTCCGATTTTTTAAACTAAATTGAAAAAACACTTGCATTATTATTCCGTATGTGGTATTATATTAAAGCATTTGAAACCGTCGTAACTCTCGACGAGGTTCAAATAACGGTTAACCCGTCATTTTGATGTGACAGTCCGCTGCTCGTTTGAGTAAGAATGTCGGAAAAATAAGGAGGATAAAAAATGGACGCATTAAAGACTATTGCTGCAGCAAGCGTGAAGGAAACAACACCTGAGTTCAGCGTAGGTGATACTGTAAAGGTATCAGTAAACATTCGTGAAGGCGAAAGAGAAAGAATCCAGATGTTTGAGGGTACTGTTATTGCTAAAAGAGGCAGTGGCGTAGCTGAAACATTTACTGTAAGAAGAGTAGCTTACGGCGTTGGTGTTGAAAGAGTATTCCCTCTCCATTCACCCAATGTTAAAGATGTACAGGTTGTTCGTTACGGTAAGGTTCGCAGAAGCAAGCTCTACTATCTCCGTGACAGAGTTGGTAAGGCTGCTAAGGTTAAAGAGCAGATTCGTAAGTAATTCACGAAATCAAAAGGGACTTTTAAAAGTCCCTTTTTTTACTATTTTTCTTTATAGCAGGTGACAAAGTTGAAGAAAAGCAAAAATAATGTCAATGAGGCTAATATGGCTGTGCTTCAGCCTGAGGGTGTGAACGATTCTTCAGATATCAATCCTGAAATGTATGTGGATAAGAAACCGTCAATTTCCGAAAAACAATTTCTTGTCGCAAAAGAGGAAGGCGCAATGTCCGGTTTTTATGACTGGGTAAGATGTATCCTGTTTGCAATTTCGGTTGTTGTGGTTTGCCTTATCTTTTTGTTCCGCCTTGTTGATGTTGAAGGCAGATCAATGAATAACACACTTGCCACTAACGACAAGGTTATCGTAACAAATCTATTCTACACTCCCCAAAATAACGATATCGTTGTTATTTCTCACGGTGCAGAGTATAACAGTCCGATTATTAAGCGTGTTATCGCTGTTGCGGGACAGACTGTTAAGGTCGATTATGACAACGACCAAATCATAGTTGACGGTGTTGTTCTTGATGAACCGTACATAGAGGGTTCAACCTACGGCAACAATATTGGCGACAATGAAATTCCGGAAGTTATTCCTGAGGGCAAAATTTTTGTTATGGGTGATAACAGAAAGGATTCAATGGACAGCCGCAGTACAAAAATCGGTCTTATAGATGTTGATGATGTAATCGGTAAGGCACAGTTTGTAGTTTATCCGTTTGACCACTTCGGCTATCTGTACTGATGCTAAAGATTGTAAAAATTTAATGTTAATTTAAATTTTGATATTGTGAAAAGCTTATTTCTGTTTTATAATAGAAATAAGCTTTATTTTTTACGGAGGGTTATATGCCTCAAAAACATAAAAATAATAAAATCAGAATTAAAATTAACGATAAAAAAATCACGAATTATATGTTTGATTTTACACGGACAATAATTTTTGTGTTTGCAATTATATCCGTAGCGTTTACTTTTATCATCAGAGATGCCAATGTTGTGGGAAATTCGATGCTTGACACGCTCCACAGCGATGATAAAATTTTCATTACAAATTTTATGTATAAGCCAAAATGCGGCGATATTGTAGCTATCAACGCTGAAAATCAGATTGAAAAGAGAATTATAAAACGGGTTATAGCCGTTGAAGGACAGACGCTTGTCGTGGATTACAGTAAAAATGCAGTTTATGTTGACGGTATAAAAATTGATGAACCGTATGTTTCTTCTTTAACACGAGAACCGTCAAATCCATTGCAAATTCCGTATGTTATCCCTGAAGGTTATATCTTTGTAATGGGTGATAACAGAATTATTTCTCTTGACAGCCGTGATAAGAGTATAGGCCTTGTGTCTGTTGATGATGTAATCGGAAAAGCACAATTTATATTTTTTCCGCTTGACAGATTCAAGTATTTATATTAACAGAAAATTTTTAAAGGATGTACATATATGAGCGAAATGCAGACTATTCAATGGTTCCCCGGTCATATGACCAAAACAAAAAGACAGATTCAGTCAAGTCTTAAACTTGTTGATGCTGTCGCAGAAATTATTGATGCAAGAATTCCTGTCAGCAGTCGTAACCCCGACCTTGCAAAACTTGTTCAGAACAAGCCGAGAGTTATTCTTCTCAATAAATGCGATATGGCTAATCAAACTGCTACGAAAATGTGGATTGACTATTTTAAAAAGCAGAATCTTGTTGCTATCCCTGTTGACTGTAAAAGCGGCAGAGGTCTTGACAAATTTGCACCTGCCGTAAATACGGTTATGAGCCATAAGATTGCAAGATTAAAAGAAAAAGGAATGGTAAATCCCACAATCAGAATTATGATTGTCGGTATTCCGAATGTAGGCAAATCTTCTTTTATCAATAAAATGGTAAAGAAAAACCGTGCAAAGGTTGAGGACAGGCCGGGCGTTACAAGAGGTAATCAATGGTATACAATTGCAAAGAACCTTGAAATGCTTGACACTCCAGGTGTACTTTGGCCAAAGTTTGACGATAAGACAGTCGGAGAGCATCTTGCGTTCACAGGTGCGGTTAAAGACCAAATTCTTGATATCGAACTTTTGGCGGTAAGACTTCTTGATTTCATCAAGGAACTCAAGCCTGCTGATTTTATAACAAGATTTAAATTAGAAAACGAAGATATCGAAAATATTGATTCATACGAGCTTTTGAAAATGATTGGCAAAAAGAGAGGTATGCTTGTTTCAGGCGGTGAGATAGATACCGAGAGAGCCGCAATTATGTTGCTTGATGAATTCAGAAGTGCAAAGCTTGGCAGAATTACAGTTGAAATGCCGCAGGGGAGATAACAATGGATTGGCTTGAATATGAAAATAAAAATATTGCAAGAGGTTTTCTGAATATCTGCGGTGTTGATGAAGCCGGCAGGGGACCGCTTGCAGGACCTGTGTGTGCCGCCGCAGTTATACTTCCCGAAAATACCGTTATTGAAGGAGTCAATGATTCAAAAAAGCTTTCTGAAAAAAAGAGAGAGGCTTTGTTTGATGTAATAAAGGGACAGGCATTGGCATACAGCATTGCATTTGCAAGCGTTGAAGAAATTGAGGAAATGAATATTCTTAACGCTGCTATGCTTGCAATGAAACGGGCAGTTGAAGGACTTGAACCAAGGGCTGATTATGCTATGGTTGACGGCAACAGAATGCCTCCGTTGTCAATTGAAGGCGAATGTATTGTAAAAGGCGATGCAAAGTCAATGTCAATCGCCTGTGCATCAATTCTTGCCAAGGTATCAAGGGACAGACTTCTTTATGAATACGACAAAGAATTTCCTCAGTACCTATTTGCAAAGCATAAAGGTTACGGCACAAAGGCTCATATTGAGGCGATTCTTAAATACGGACCGTGTAAGTATCACAGACCGAGTTTCTTGAAGAAAATATATAATAAGAAATGATTTTTACTACTAAACAAACAGGTGATAAGGGAGAGGCTTATGCCGCAAAATATCTGAAAAAGCATAAGTATAAAATTATTGCCAGAAATTATAAAAAGCCTTACGGCGAAATAGATATCATAGCCGAGAACAAGGAAGTAATTGCCTTTGTTGAGGTTAAAACAAGAAAAGAGAATTCTCTTACACAACCCGTTGATGCGGTTAACCGTAAAAAGCAGATGAAAATTTTAAAAACTGCCGATATGTATATGTATGAAAACAATATAGATAAAGAATGTCGATTTGATGTATGCGAAGTTTTTGTCAACAGTGATAATCTTAAACTTGTCGGCATTAATTATATTGAAGATGCATTCTGACGGGAGGTTGCCATGAATTTTTTTGACTTGCATTGTGACACGCTCTATAAGGCAGTAACCGAAAAGTCCGAACTGGATAATCCCTCATATGAAGTGAAATTAAACAACAATTCCAAATCCCGCAAGTTACAGTGCTATGCTATATGGTTGCCCGACACGCTTGACGGTAATGAGGCGGAAAGATTGTTTTTCAAATCGGCTGATTATCTGAAATCCGAATGTAACCGACTTGGAATTGAATTGTTAGGTATCGGTGAATTCACTGACAATGCTTTTTCAAAGTATAGAAACTCAGCGTTTTTTACAGTAGAAAACGGAAAAGCATTGAACGGCAAAATCGAGAATGTAAAGCGATTTGCAGAACTTGGCGTCAGAATAATGACTCTCACATGGAATGAGATGAACGAGATTGGTTCAGGCGTTTTATCGGAAGATAAATGCGGTTTAACGGACTTCGGAAAACTTGCAGTAGCCGAAATGGAAAAGTATGGTATTGTAATTGATATATCCCATGCAAGCGGTGAACTGTTTTATGATGTTGTCAATCAGACGAATAAGCCGTTTATCGCAACTCATTCAGATTCACGGACAATTACTCAAAATCCGAGAAATCTTACAGATGAGCAGATTAAAATTATAATACAGAGAGGCGGACTTATAGGTCTAAATTTGCACAATGCTTTTCTTAATAATAATCCGGATAAAGCGTGTATGAACGATGTTTTGAAGCATTGCGAATATATGCTGTCGCTCGGATGCGAAAATTCTCTTTGCTTCGGTACGGATTTTGATGGCTGCGATTTGCCTAGGGATATTGTCGGAAGCGATTCAATCGGCGAAATATATGAACTTTTTCTTAGAAATAACTACAATGAAAGCGTTTTGAAAAAGATTTTTTACGAAAATGCGTATAATTTCTTTGAAAACTTTGACAATCAGCGAATAATGTAGTAAAATACTTGATGTTTAAAGCAATTTGAAAGGAAGATTTCAATGTTATACAACAGCACACAAAATGCCAAAGAAGTAGTTTCTGCGGCACAGGCCATTGCACAGGGTATTTCAAAGGACGGCGGTCTTTTTGTTCCGCAGGAATTTCCTAAATATGATGAAAATACCTTCAAGGCACTTTTGAAAACAGATTACAAAGGAAGAGCAAAGAAAGTATTTTCTGATTTTCTTTCTGATTTCACAGAAGAGGAAATCAGCGACTGCGTAGAAAAGGCTTATACAGCTCAGAAATTCGGCGGCGAAAATCCTGCTCCTATTTCATACTGTAATCTTGACGGAACAACCCTGAATATTCTTGAACTCTGGCATGGCCCTACATGTGCGTTTAAGGATATGGCACTCCAGATTCTCCCGCATCTTCTCACAAAGTCACTCAAGAAGAAATATGACGGCAAGACAGCTGTTATTCTCGTTGCTACATCAGGCGATACAGGCAAGGCTGCTCTTGAAGGCTTTAAAGATGTTGACCACACAAAGATTGTTGTTTTCTATCCTGTTGACGGTGTAAGTCCGATGCAGAAGCATCAGATGAATACTCAGGAAGGTGAAAATGTTCGTGTTTGTGCAATCAAGGGTAACTTTGATGACGCTCAGACAGGTGTTAAGAAGATATTTACTACACCTTCAGTTGCAGAAAAGCTCGCTGAGAATAATATGCTTTTCTCATCAGCAAACTCAATCAACTGGGGCAGACTTCTTCCGCAGATTGTTTACTATATTTCGGCTTACTGCGATCTTGTAAATGACGGTAAAATCGAGCTTGGCGACAAGATTAATGTTGTTGTTCCGACAGGTAACTTCGGTAACATTCTTGCTTCATACTACGCAAGTCTCATGGGACTTCCAATCAACAAGTTTATTTGTGCGTCAAACTCTAATAATGTTCTTACAGATTTTATCAAAACAGGCGTTTATGATAAGAACAGAAACTTCTATACAACAATTTCACCTTCAATGGATATCCTTGTTTCAAGTAACCTTGAAAGACTTCTCTACAAGCTTTCAGGTGATAATGACGAAGTTACAAGAGGCTGGATGAATGCACTCAAATCAGAAGGCAAGTATGAAGTAAGTGATGATGTAAAGGCTGTTATCAACGAAAAGTTCTACGGCGGATTCTGTGATGATAAGAATACAGAGGCTACAATTCACGAGATGTTTGAGCAGGATAAGTACCTTTGTGATACTCACACAGCTGTTGCAATCAATGTGTACAAGCAGTATGTTGAGGAAACAGGCGACAAGACACCGTCTGTAATTGCGTCAACTGCAAGTCCGTATAAATTCTCTAAGGCTGTTCTTGAGGCTGTTGAACCAAACGCAACACTTCCTGAAACAGAATTTGATATGGTTGATGAACTTCATAAGGTTTCCGGTGCCGAAGTGCCTGCACCTCTTGCAAATCTTAAAAATAAAACTGCTCGATTCTCTGATGTTACAGAAGTTAATGATATGGAGAATTATGTTCTCGGAGCACTCGGTATAGATTAATGGCATTATTTGCTATAGCGGATTTACATCTTTCACTTGGCGAAGATAAGCCTATGGATGTTTTCGCAGGCTGGAACGATTATACTTCAAGACTTGAAAATAACTGGAGAAAGCTTGTTACCGATGATGACACGGTTGTTGTGTCTGGCGATATTTCCTGGGCAATGAAACTTGAAGAAACTCTTACGGATTTTACTTTCATAGAAAATCTTCCCGGTAAGAAAATTTTCAATAAAGGCAATCACGATTATTGGTGGAGCACCAAGACAAAAATGGATGTGTTTCTGAAAAACAATTCACTTGATTCGATATCTATCCTTTTCAATAATTCATATGTTGTTGACGATTATGCAATTTGCGGTACAAGGGGATGGTTTCTTGAGAATGAATCTCAAAATGATATAAAAGTCCTGAACAGGGAAGTCGGCAGACTTGAAATGTCAATACAATCAGCTATAAAAACAGGAAAGGAACCAATAGTGTTTTTACATTATCCCCCTGTTTACGGAACAACAAAATGTGACGAAATATTTAATGTTCTTTTGAAATATGACATCAAAAAATGTTATTACGGACACCTTCACGGAAAAAAGAATATGAGGTTTGCAATTGAAGGTGAATACGAAGGTATTGATTTTAAGCTGATTTCTTGTGACAGGTTGTCATTCATGCCAATTTTAGTCAGATAAATTCTGAATTTTCTATTGGCAAAATTATTTTGTTGTGATATAATAAGATGATTTCTTGATTTTGAATTTAAACTTTGGAGGAATATTAAAATGGCATTAAAGGAATGTACAAAAAAAGAACAGGCTAATTCATATGAATTAGAGGTTAATGTTGACGGTGAAACTTTTGGTAACGCTGTTAACAGAGTTTATAAAAAGCAGGTTAAAAGCATCAATATCCCCGGTTTCAGAAAGGGCAAAGCTCCCCGTCATGTAATTGAGAAAATGTACGGCTCGGAAGTATTCTATGAAGATGCTATGCAGGATTGTTATCCGGACGCTCTTTATGAGGCCGCTAAAGAAGCAGGTATCAAGATAGTTTCGGTTGAAACTCTTGAGGCTATTGAGGCAAGCAAAGAAGGTTTCTCATTCAAGGCTAATGTTGTTGTTGAGCCTGAAATGGAAATTAATAACTACCTCGGCATTGAAGTTACAAAGAAGTCAACAGAGGTTACAGACGAGCTCGTTGACGAAGAAATTGAGAAGGTTCGTGACCGCAACTCAAGAATGGTAACTGTTGACGACAGAGCTGCTCAGAATGATGATGTAGCTG
>ERZ779981.569-NODE-569-length-17578-cov-1.47743_pt1 | contig 17578 bp, 18 predicted proteins | sample MGYA00511182_ERZ779981 | MGnify/ENA primary metagenome ERZ779981 (study PRJEB29588, sample SAMEA2149539) | human gut metagenome | biome: human gut; feature: human-associated habitat; material: faeces | place: Denmark | collected 2008/2010 ... | reverse complement strand
TTGTTGGTGGTGTTATATTCCTTATCATCACGGTTGTTCAGTTTATGGTAATTACAAAAGGTGCTGAACGTATCGCCGAAGTTGCTGCACGTTTCGCCTTAGATGCTATGCCTGGTAAACAGATGACAATTGATGCCGATTTTAACGCTGGCTTGATATCTCCTGAAGAAGCGACTAAAAAGCGTGAAGATTTGCAAAGAGAATCAAACCTTTTTGGTAGCATGGATGGTGCTATGAAGTTCGTAAAAGGGGATACGATTGCAGGTATTATTATCGTGTTAATCAACATTATCGGCGGTTTGTGTATCGGATGTTTGATGAACCAGATGCCTATTGCAGATGCGGTTTCAAAATATACGATATTAACAATAGGTGATGGTCTTGCATCTCAATTACCATCTCTTTTGATGTCAATTGCAGCCGGTATATTTATGACACGTTCTTCTGCTGCTAATTCTTTAGGTACAGATGTTACGGGGCAAATCGTCAACAAGCCGAATGCTTTGTTCTTAGCTTCTTTATTCTTGTTATTCTTGGCTATTACAGGGCATACTTGGTTCTGGCAGGGTACAGGGTTGCCTTTCTTACCGTTCTTCCTGTTTGCTGTCGGTTTGTTTATCGCAGGCTTCTCTACATTGATTAATGCGGATGTTCAATCTCAATTAGGACAATTGGAAAATGTTCGTCAAAATATGCAAGATTTGGTTAACCCAAATAGAATGTATGAACGTTTGGGTGTTGATGTTTTGAGCTTGCAAGTCGGTTCTAACTTGCTTGTAATTGCCGATCCTGATCAGGAAGGTCAATTGTTGGCTAAGATTGCTGCTTTACGTCAAAGAGTTACGGATGAATTAGGTTATATTTTGCCGAATATCAGAATTATGGATTCTTCCGCTCTTGATGCGAATGAATATATGATTTCAATTCGTGGAAATACTGTTGCAACTGGTTATGTTTATCCGGGTAAGTTAATGGTAATTGCTGATCAGTGGGATGCTTTGAAAAAAGAAGTTCCGCAAGATGCAATTATCGGTATTGACCCTACTTATCAAACTCAGGCATATTGGATTTCTCCGGAAGATGCAAAAACAGCTCGTTCTGTTACTGCTGTTGATCCGACAGATGTTATTGTTACTCACTTGCAAGAATGTGTAAGAAAACATGTTGATGAAGTTATGACAAAAACAGATGTCTTGAAGCTTATGGAACTTGTTAGATCTCAGGATCCTACTTTGGTTAATGACCTTGTTCCGACAATTATTTCTACAAGTGATTTGAGAAAAATATTTGTTAACTTAATCAGAGAAAAAGTTTCTATTAAAGATATTATATTTGTATTTGAAAGACTTTGTGATTATGCAAGATTTTCAAAAGAACCTGATATTTTATCAGAGAGATTAAGAGCAGCTTTAGGTCGTCAAATATGTTTATCTAACGTTGGTGACGATAGAGTTTTATACGCTCTTACATTATCTCCTGAATGGGAAAAAACTCTTGATGATAGTTGTCAAAGAACTGAATTGGGTACAATGTTTTTATTAAATCCGATGCAAGTTCAGGAATTAATTGAAACTACTGCGACAACAATCGTGAGAGCGCAGCAGGCATGTGGGCAACAGCCTGTAATTTTATGTTCTCCAAGAATCAGATTGCCTTTATATCAACTTTTGGAACGTCATATTCCGACAATTGTTGTAATTTCTTATTCTGAATTGATTACGGATATCAAGGTTGAGGCAATAGATACTATTGGCGAATCATATAATGTTGAATAAAGAAAAAAGGAGTGATAAATGAAAAAAAATATTATTGTATCTGGTGTGATAATTTTAGTTTTAGTTATTTGTAGTTGTTTTTTTTTGCTAAATAAAAAAGTTTTTGCCAAAGATGTTACAGAATATAAACAATTAATAAAAGAAGCTTTTCAAAGTGAAAATTGGGATGAATTAAATAAGTATTCAGATGACATGATAAAGTATTATCCAAAGTCTGCTTTTGGTTATTTCTTTAAAGGTATAGCAATGGATGAGTTGGGTGAATATGAAATAGCTATTGTTAATTATTCAAAAGCAATTGAATATGAGCCTAATTATGCTGAAAATTTTCAAAATAGAGGATTAGCATATTATCATAATAAAGATTATGATAATGCTATTTCTGATTATAAAAAAGCTCTTGAACTAAATCCAAATAACGAATTGGCTAAAGAGCAGCTGCAAGATGTTATTAATGCTAAGAATGGTTTTGTAGTTGAAAAAAATGGAAATGTAACAAATTATCAATCGATAAATGATCCTTTTTATCTTGTTGAAGAATATAAACAAATGCCTGAAAAAAAGAAAAATGAAATAATAAATTCCGTAAAAAATTATTCAGCAGATATTTTTCCAATTTATTATATTGCAGTTGCTGAGGATATTTATCCTACTAATAAGAATTTAGCTTCTTTTTTATATGCTCTAGGTCGTTATAGATCAATACAAGATGTAATGGTTTGTGCTGATAAATCTGCATATCAAGCTGCTAGGATGTTACCTTTGGTTGCTCCGAAAACTGCAGCTTATATATCAAAAATGAATAGTAATGATTTAGCTGATTTGTTGCAAAAAGTATTAGACTTTGATGCAAAAAATCCTAATAGACCGGATCCAAAATGGATTTGTTATCATGGTGTTGAAGTTTTTTCAAATAAAGGAAAAGTTTCAACAATCTCTAAAGATGAATGGAATAAAAATAAGAATAAGATGAGAGAATCGACATCTAAATATATAGAACAATTAAGATCGAAAGATAAGTAGAATTTATATATTATGAAAAAATTGATTTTATTTTTAATATCAATATATCAGAAAATTTCAAAACATACTCCTCGAGTATGCAGGTTTTATCCGACCTGTTCTGAATACACTCGTCAAGCGATTGAAAAATATGGAGTTTTAAAAGGCGGTTGGCTAGGCATAAAAAGAATTTGTAAATGCCACCCATATCATGATGGTGGATATGATCCTGTGCCTTGAGTTTTTATAAAAGATAATTTATAATTAGGATATAAAGAGAAGGAGCTATGTATGAAAACTCAGAAAGTATCAAGTAAATTATTAAATATAAAAACTATGTTTAGTCGACAAAACTCTTACAATTACAAATTTGGTTTTACGTTAGCAGAAGTATTAGTAACTTTAGGAATTATTGGTGTGGTTTCTGCAATGACTGTACCAACTTTAATGCAAAATTACCAGAAAAAAAGTTATGTTACTCAGTTGCATAAAGTTTACAATGAAATACAACAAGCTTCTTTACAATATATTACCGATCGTAATGCATTAAATCTTAAAGAGGCTGGTTTAAATAGTAACAGTGCTGCTGAAACATTTGTAAGAACTTATTTTAAGGTTGTTCAGGAATGTGATTCTATGGATGATTGTTTTGCTAGTGCTGACGAATATAAAAAACTTACTGGAACAACTGTTGATGGTTATGGAAGGTCACATAAGTCTTTTGTCTTAGCAAATGGTGCAGCTATTCGACCAATTATAAGTGGTGATACTGGAGCTGTATTAAATATAGGTGTAGATATTAATGGAAAACAAGGGCCTAATATTTTAGGTCGTGATTTATTTTGGTTCTACCTATATAGTGATGGGATTATTGATGATTATGGAACATCTGCACCTTTAACAAAAGAAAAACGAGAAGAAAATTATAATAATAGCTGTAATAATACCAGTGGAGGTGCTGGTGGTTGTTTTGGGAAAATTCTTAATGATAATTGGGAAATGACATATTAAATTAAGACTTAGTTGTTATTTAACCCATTTGAAGCTTCTAACGTAATCAGAACCGTTGATATCACCATTAATGTCAACTTTGAATATTCTATAAATGTCTGTTGCATTTTTGATATTAGGAATTTTCGAAATATCTTTTTGCAACAGCAATTTTTCTGTCGCATCGTTTATTCCAGGTATTGTGTTAAGTAAGGTATTTAATGATGCGTTTTTGATTTTCCCGAATACTGTTGTTATATTTTTTGACAAGCTTCCGTATATTTCCATATCAGCAATTGAGGTTAGAAGGTTGTATGAACCTGTCATATACATATTCAAATCTTGTCCGTTTGAATATATGTTGATTCTATCTGCTGTGCCTTCTTTTAGGTGAATATCTCCTGAAATGCTTTCAAAATCACCTGTTTTAAGTGGAGTAATCAAATCTATAATACTGTTGATAGAAAGACCTGTAAATCCGCCTTTTAACAGATTGCCGGCTTTTAACAGGTATTCAAGAGAACCGAGTTTTGGCATTCTGCCGTCTGCAATTTTGAAGGTTCCTTCGCCTGATAATGTGTTGAAGCAATTTTCTTGTGAATCGCCTGTACAATATAAGTTGAATGCTCCGTTTACAGAACCGTAAACCTGTCCTTTTAAGTCAAATAATGCTTCTGACATAATAAGAGCGTTTGCTCTATCTAAATGTATATCAATGTTTGTTTTATGATTTTTCAAATTGTGTTTGAAATTACCTTTTACAGAGCCTTGTGCAATATTGAATTTGAAATTGTTTACATTTATTGTCCCTTCTTTGTTTAGAGTTAAATGTGCATTGAAATTGTCTGCGTTTATGTTTCTTACTTTAATTTTGTCTGCTTCTATATTTGCATTATTTATGATTAATTGTGTTAAATCAAATGGCGCGATATTTGTAGCACTGTAAGTTTGATTTCTGATTGCTTCTGCTTCAATATCTCTTAAGGTATCTGTTATTTTATTTAAGTTTAGGTCTGCAAGTTTTAATTTAACGTTTTCTATTGTATATGGAGGTACAAGTTGGTTTTTCATAATTGCGTCAAGGTTAATGTCGTTTGTTAGAACTGTACCTCTGCTATTTATGAAAATTTTATCGTGTTTAAAGTCTAGATTTACATCTCTGATTGTTGAATCTACAAATGGAATATCGATACTTGTAATATCGAGTTTGCCTTGAATTTTAGGGTTAATTGATGTGCCGTTTAATATTAAATCAGATGTAAATACGCCTTGTTTCATAAACGGTTTTCTAAAGATAATATTAAAGATTTTGGCATCTGTCGGAGTGTGTGTTTTAACTTTAAAATCACTGAATTTTACTATACTGTTATTTATTAGACCTAATGTTCCTTGAGATGTTAATTGTGGTTTAATATACGGTTTGTTATTTTGAGATGTGATTATTTTGTCATATCTCAAATTATTAATTTTAATTTTGTCAGGGTAATATGTGCTGTCAATATTTATTCTTACTGGGTTTTCTGCATCTCCGATTGAGGCTCCCATATAATATAAACTTGAATTTTCGGAAATTTTTAGAAGTGATTTTGTATTAAGTTTGTCAAGATTTCCTCTTATATTTGATGAAAATATTGCATCGCCTTTTAATTTAATTGGGTATATAGAATCATTGTTAAAGAATTGGTCGAAAAATTCTTGTGACGGTTTTGCATTCAAATATAAGGTTAAATAAGGATTTTTGCTTTGTACCTCTGAAATTTGTCCACTTATATAAACTGGCATATCTCCAATTAGGGTGTTAATTTTATTCAAGTTTAAAATATTGTTTCTAAGCAATATATCTCCGCTTTTTAAACTGATTTTTAGATGTTTTGGTTTATAAAGCAAGTTGAGATTATCAAGTTTTGTATAGGCATTGATGTTGTTATTTTTGATTTTCGCAGAAAGATTAACTTTTCCGTTTAAGAAATCAATGCTTCTAAATTGTTTTGAAATATCCGGAGGAAGAATATATTGTAAAGCGTTATCATTAATGAGATTTAAGTCTAATGATGATATTTTGCAATTTCCGTTTACTACACGTTTTTTATCAAACATTTTTGCAACGTGCAAAGATATGTAATAAGGGCTGTTTTTAAATGTTCCTCTTAGTAAAGGAAGTTTAAATGTCGAATTGTTTAATTCAAATGAGCTGTTATCAACAATAATTTGACTTTTTGCGCCTTTGTTTGAATATATTTTCCCTTTTAAATAAATATTGTCATAATCTATATTTTCAATACTTCCGTTATATTTGCCTGTAAAGCTTGTGTTAATTGTTGAAATATCATTTTTGTACGGAAGCTTCATATTTGCAGGTAAAGTTGCAAGTCCGTCACCAAGATTAAATTTATTTGAAACTATTTGGGCATTTAAGTTATTTTCTTTAATTTTTCCGTTTATTTTAATTTGTGATTTATTAAGATGTGATAAAAGATCAAAATCTGCATCCATGTTGTTGAAGTTTATGATACCTGAAATTTTAGAAATAGATGCAGGTAGTCCTTTAAGTTTAATAGTATTTGATAAAAGATTGATAGAGCCTTTAGCAAAGAGGTTTTTGTTAAAGACAATATCTTTAGGGTCTTTGACTTTACCTGTCAAATTAAGATTTAAGTTTGCTGGACCGTTTCCGTTTTCAATAGTTTCAACAAGTTTTTGAATATCTGTTAGCATCGGAGATGTTTTGATAATCTTCAAAAGATTGCCCAAATCTTGTCCGTTTGTTGCAACATTAAAGTTTAAATCTCCGGTAAGTGAGCAGGTTCCTTTTACTGAGATATTTTTGCCGTTCAAATTTGCAGTTTTGGTTTGGAAAAGGGTATTTTGATTATCGAAATCAAGAGTTCCGGAACCGTTAGTCATAACCATGTTGTGTATATCTAAGAAAGATACTGTTGCGTACTTAAATCTGAATTGTCCCCAGCCATGAGGGTTTTGTTTCGTTCCGATAATATGTAAATCAATTCCGCCTTTCCCTTTGATATCCATAATAGGAACAGGACCGAGTTCAAAATGCAAGATATCATGAAGCGGGTTCAAAACTATTTGAGCAGTTTTCAAATCAACATCATTTGTACTTTTTATGTTTAATTCTGCATATTTATCGTTGTATAAGTTAATTGGGCCTGTGACATAAACTGTTTGAGTAGGACTTGTCGGAACTTTTACGTCTAAATTAAGCTTATCACCTGTAAATGCAATCTTAATAGTGGCTTTTTTAGCGTTTTTAATAGGTTGTACCATATAGGCATTAGAGATTAAAATGTTTCCGTATATGTTAGGGAAATCAGCTTTCCCTTTAATTTCTAAATTGCCTGCCGCATCTCCCCAAAAGCCTGTTTTCTTTAATAATTGTAAATCGATATCAGGACTTAAATTCGGATCTCCGGGTAGAAGTTCAATAACTTTATCGGCTTTGGTATTGTTTACGGAAACTTTTAAATCAAGTTTTGGTAATTTTTCATTTAATTTTTTAATTTTCCCAAAGACAAGAGCATTAATTCCGTTGCCGGAAATTTTCATTTCATTTATTTCAATTCCGTTGTTAATAGTGTTTATGTCAGTTTTTATAGAGTTTGTCTTTATAAAATACGGCTGTTGAAATATCTCCTGTTAAAATTCCGAGATTGTTAATGTATAAATTTGTTTTAATTTTTTTATGGTTATCAGGCATTGTATCTGTTTTTGCAGTCATATTAATAATACCTGATAATGATTTGATTTTATTTTTAGTAAGTGCTTTTACATAAACTGAAAAATCTGCTAAATTAAGATTAACAATATGACCTGATATATCAAGCTGATTGTCAGATATTTTGTTTATCGGGAGCTTTAAATTCAAGTCAGTTTTTATAAAAGATTTTTCATTTCCTGCTTTCAGTTCTGCAATGGTTGATAAATTTAAAAGCTTGTTGTAGATAAAATCATTAATACTTAGGTATTTGCCATCAAGTGACATTTTTTTGTTTTGAATTTTATCATACAAGTTTATATGATAAGAATCTAAATTTACGGATGCATATTTTAGTTTAAAAGGTTGATTTTGTTGAAATTCTATCGGATATTGACCGAGTTTAAATTTTTTATCTTTATCAAATACAAAATTTGCACTTATATTGCTAGCTGAAAAATGTTTAATATTAACATCTTTCAATATTAAAGGTAAAAGTCTGATATTAATACAAGGTTTTTCAATACTTAAAGCTTTGGAATTGTCGTTGTTTAAGATATCTAATCTGTCTGCTTTTAACCATACGGAAGGAATTAAACCCATTTTTAAATCAGGATTTACAATATCAATTTTGTATCCTGATTGTTTAAGGACAGATGCTTCTATGTAATCAACTCTATCAGGCAAATTAATAACGGCTGGAATTCCCCAATAATAAACGCCATACAGAATTGTTATTGAAAATATAGTTATTAGATATTTAAAATTACTGCCCATAACCTTTGATAAAATTATACGATTAAAAAGCATAAATTAAAAGGGTGTAAGTAAAATGTTACAATGTTAATAAATAAGACTGTTACTGCTTAAAAAACCTTATTTCAAATCTAAAACCCCATAGACAAATTTTTGAAAAATGAATATGGGGTAATTTATTTTGTATTTATTTTATCTGTTATTTAATAATTTTCGCATAAGACTTGGAAATAACTCTGTGGATGTTGACAATTCGGGCATTTTTTAGGTGCGGATTTCCCTTTATGTACGTAACCGCATTCTCTGCAGAGCCAAAATGTTTCTTCTCCTTTTTGAAATACCGTATTATTTTTTATATTTTCAAGAAGCTTTGTATATCTTTGCTCGTGGTGCTTTTCTGCCTCAATTACGTAGTGAAAAGTGGTCGCAATATCATCAAAACCTTCTTCTTTTGCTGTTTTTTCAGCATTTGGGTAAAGTATTGACCACTCCTCTTTTTCACCTTTTATTGCACTTGTTAGATTTTCTTCTGTTGTTCCTAATTCAAAAGGATATTCAGCATTAACGTGTCCTTTTGTTTTGCCAAGATGTTCATAAAACAATTTTGCGTGTTCTTTTTCGTTGTCGGCTGTCATACAAAAAATTTCTGAAATTTGCTCATAACCTTCTTCTTTTGCTTGTTTTGCAAAATAGGTGTATCTGTTTCTGGCTTGAGATTCGCCTGCGAATGCATTAATCAAATTTTGTTCTGTTTTAGTCCCTTTAAGTTTGTTATCTGTCATATTATAACCTCCATTAATGCATTTTATATATTATTTTGCTTTAAGGTATTAGTCTTATTGGTAATTAATTTTAATGAATTTTATGCGTAAGTCGGATTATATGATGCAAAAAATTTTTGATAATAGGATATGTAAAGGTAGGGAATTAAATTATGAATTTGTTAGATTATACTAAAAAATTAGCTGAAAAAGTAAAATTTTATGATTCTATTGCCCAAAATAACTTTTGGAGCGTACAACATTCAATTAACCCTTTTGCAAAACCTATGAATGTTACAATTATCTGGATAGATGATGAGTGCGAAAATAGATAATATATTTAAAAAAGATTTCTATTAATAAATTCTTGCCCCTGTTTCTTTGTCGAAGAAATACAAATCTTGCGGATTAATACTTAATTCAAGAGAATGTTCGATATTATAATCAGCAGGAAGTTTTGCAGAACATTTTTTATCACCGATATTAAAGTATGCAATTTTTTCGCTTCCTAAAAGCTCTGTAATATCAATATCTACATTGAATTTTATTTCTCCGTTATTTATCATTTTTTCAGGACGAATTCCAATAATAACATTATCTTTTGTATTATAAGGAAAATCTTTGCTGTCTATGAAATTCATTTGTGGTGAACCGACAAAGCCTGCAACAAACATATTTGCAGGGTTGTTGTAAATTTCTTCAGGACTTGCAGCCTGTTGAATTACACCTTTATCAAGGACTACAACTCTGTCCCCCATTGTTAATGCTTCTGTTTGATCATGTGTTACGTAAATAAATGTTGTCTGTAATTTTTGATGTAATTTTTTGATTTCAGAACGCATTTGTACACGTAATTTTGCGTCTAAATTAGATAACGGTTCATCCATTAAGAAAACTTTTGGATTTCTGACAATTGCACGTCCAAGAGCAACACGCTGTCTTTGACCGCCTGAAAGCTGACGAGGCTTTCTATCCAGATATTCGCCTAAATCAAGAATTTCTGCAGCTTCCATAACTTTTTTCTCAATAGTTTCTTTATCAACTTTTCGCATTTTTAACCCAAATGCAATATTTTCTCGAACTGTCATGTGCGGATAAAGTGCGTAGCTTTGGAATACAAAGGCAATATCTCTGTCTTTCGGGTGTACATCATTAACTTTTTTGTCGCCGATAAAGATTTCTCCGTCAGTTATATTTTCAAGACCGGCAATCATTCTTAAAAGAGTTGATTTCCCGCAACCTGAAGCTCCTACAAGAACAACAAATTCTTTATCTTTAATCTCTAAACTTACATTATCAATAACCTTTTTGGTATCGTAAATTTTAGTAACATTTTTTAATGTAACACTACTCATTTTTTAATCCCTTTTCAATAGGTATAATAACAAAGAAAGATGAACCCTTCATAACTTCTGAGTTTATCCAAATAGCACCGCCCAAACGTTTAGCGATTGTATAAGCACTGCCAAGCGTAATAGAACGAAGTATAGTTTTCTTATGAGTTTTATCAAGTTGTGTGTAAGGCTCAAAAATTCCTTCCATTTCAGATTCAGCAAGTCCCATTCCTGTATCTGAGATAGTGATTTTTGCATAAGAAAATACGCCTGCATCATTATTATTATTGATGCCGCATTTTTCAAGTTCATCAGGCTCAGGGTGATTAACTTTGATTGTTATATCTCCGACATCAGTGCCTTTTATAGAGGTTTCTAGAATGTTTTGTAAAATGATTTTAACGGAATTTTCATCGCTATATACTACTTTTTTATTAAAATCATCAAAATCTAAATTTATTGTAAGTTCTTTACCATTTATTGCTGCTTCGTTATTTTTCACAACTGTTTGAATTGTGTTCATTAAATCAAACGGCTGATTCTCAAATTTGTATAACGATGATTCAGCTTGAGAGAATTCGATGAATTTTTCCATGAAATATAATAATTCAGTAGAATTTTTGTTAATAATTTTGACGTATTTGTTTTGTTTATCGTTTATTTCGCCGCCCAATCCGTCTAAAAGTGCTTGAGAAAAGCCAATAATCGATTGTAATGGAGATTTGATTTCGTTGGAAAGCTTGCTAATCATTATATTTTTTTCTTTATTCAATCTCCCTGTTTTTTCTGCAATAGTCAAAACATTTGTCATTGCCGTAACATCTCGGATTGTAATGAAATATTGTTCAACATATTTTTTTGCATTCATTTCAACGAAAAATTCTTTTCCTTCAACTGTGAATGCACCTGTTACAACCGAATTTCTTTTAGAATGAGATTTTTCGGCAAGCAAAACTCCATTTGCGACTATGTCATCAAAATTAAGACCTTTTAAATCGCTTCTTTTACTTTCAAAAATAATAGCGGCTTTGTTGTTTACCCAAACAATTCTACCGTCTAAATCAATTACCAAAACCGCATCAGGAAGATTTTTGATTACTTCTCTCGGGTTTATGTTACTAAATAAATTAGTAAAATCCATCTTGCAATACTTTCCTTAATGTTGTATACTTTATATAACGTTTATATACTATAATCATCCGTTTTTGTACTTTAATATTATCATAAAACCTTGTGTAAAGAAAGATTATATATTAATTTTTGTAATTTTTTTTTAACAAACTAGCAAAAAAATTTCTTTTGATGTTTTAAAGCAGAAAACGAGAATATTGAGTCACACAAAAGTTACGACAATATATCGTAACCCCGAGAAAAGAAAAGAGGATTTGCCTATGAACGAGATTCCAAAAAATCCACAAACTCCTATTGTTTCACAACAATCCCAAGCTCAAGTGCAAAAGGCAGAACAGGTAAAAACTGATGCTACATCCGATGTTCAACAGCCTGTTCAACAGGAGGTTCAGAAAAAAGAAATTAATGAAATCCCTGACAATCCTATGGATCGTTCTACTGTAAAAGTTGATAATCTTGAAAATGATATCAAAGTTTTTGCAGCTAATCCTGAACTTGCTAAGCGTGCTCTTGATGTTGCTGAGCTTGCTGAGAAAAAATACGCAGAAGCAGGTATTGAACAGCCTGAATTAAAAGCTCTTGCTGTTGGAAAAGCTTTTGTTGAAGAATTCCAAAAATAGTTAAAAATTAAATTTTCTCTCTCCTTTGAGGAGAGAGAGTAAAATGGTCAGATTGTTGTTTATTATTTATTGTCAGCTGCTAAATAGTCGACAATTGCTTTAAGTCCCAATTTATAACTGTTTATCCCAAAACCTGATATTTGTCCGACACATACAGGTGCAATATATGAGTGGTGCCTAAATTCTTCTCTTTTATAAATATTTGTCATGTGAATTTCTACTGTCGGAACATCTATTGAGGCAATTGCATCTCTTATTGCAATACTTGTGTGAGTGTAAGCACCTGCATTAATGATTATTCCATCAAAATTGTCTTTTGCAGAGTGTATTTTTTCGACAATTTCACCTTCAAAGTTGCTTTGGAATGTTTCTATATCAATTCCTAGTTCAAATGAAAAGGCATATAATTCCTTTTCCAAATCTTTTAATGTCATGGTTCCATATTTCTCAGGTTCTCTTAATCCAAGCATATTCATATTTACGCCGTTTATTACAAGTATTTTCATCTTTTACCTCTATGCACTATTATAGGATAAAATCAATGAATTGTAAATTTTTATTAACTTTTTATTTACATGGGTAACAAAAAAAACATGCTTGAATTATCATGCATGTACAACTATCCCCAAATCTCCTCCCAAGATTATTGTTCAAAGCTGTACAAAAGTACAGCTTCTTTTTTTTATTTAATTTTATCCTTGACTTATACAAATAAATCACTACAATATATTATGTAAGACATTTACGGGGATGAAGGATGAGACTTGTAGAAAAACTTAAAGAATACGAAAATCAATACATGTTTATCAAATGGGCAACCGGTAGTGAATATGGCAAATTGATGTATGCTGGTGAAGATTTCATTGAGTTTAATGTTATCAATGTTGACACAATGGACTATTCTGAAACGGTTTTAATCCAAAGCCCTTTGATTTTGGAAGTTGCAATCGGTGGTGCTGATATTCAAAGAATAGTTGCCGAAGTTTCTTCTAAAATTTCTATTGAGGATTAAAAACTCTTAAATGAGCCGTGCAAGAAGATTTAGATTTACTTTAAACAATACATTTGACAGAATATCAGAAGAAGTTGATTCATTAAAGAATGAAAAAGCTGATAATGCTAAAATAGCGCCAATTTTTGAACAGTTTACTTTACTCGGGGCAATTACTATAAAAGGCATACTGTTTATTCTTTTTGTGGCAGCATTATTGTGTGGAGTTATCTTACCGCTTTTATCAAATAAATAATTAGATATTAAAGCTTTTTCTTGCGCCTTCTTCGTGGTAGAAGCCGCCGCCGCATATTGTTTCAACAACCTTTAATACAAATTCTCTTGGTGCATCAACTTGGTTTAGATAAAATTCACGGTTTGGCAAATGTCTGATTTTCATAATAGAATTTTGTGTTGATTCCGGCGGAATGAAAAGGGATGCAACTTCATTATCAAGGAGTTTCCCCATTTCTTCATCGTGATCATTTATGCCCTTCATAAGCTCGTAGTAATTCCCTTTGACTGCCATTATTCTGCTAGAAAATAAGTGTTGCCCGTCTTCTCTGTATAAGGCTTGAGGTTGATAGTTACAGCGGGTAGTAAAGCTCATTTTGTGCCAAAGAATGTTTACTATTACTATTGATTTTTGTGGGTCTGTATCTACGTAAATATTTTGAGTTGTCACATTTCTTGATGAAAAGGCTTCTTTTAATGTATCGACAACTATTTGCAAATTATCAATCATTCTTGTAAAGATTTCATTTGTGTTGATATTTGCGTGCTGATAATCCAAAAACTGTTTATACATGTGGGTTGATACAAGTCCTATTCTCTCTTGTATTAGGGCTGATTTTCTTGCTGATGTTTCAGAATTATCAAAACTTTCGAAATTATTAAACAATTGTTACCTATCCTTTTTATCCACATGTAATAATAAACATGAAATTATGTAAATATTATATGTTTTTTTTTTACAAAGTAGAATACGTTAATAGATTTATTTATTTAGTTTTAGATTAAAAAACAAATTATCTTACAAATATACATTTTTCAAATGTTCAATTTTAATTTCAGGTTTCAGGATTATGCCGATTACATCTATTCGGAAATCTTTTATTTTGTTTTCTGATAGATAGAATTGGATTCCCTGTTTTATGTTATCGTATTTTGTTTTTGTAATAGCTTCAAATGGCGTGCCGAAATTGTTGGTTTTTCTTGTTTTTACTTCGACAAAAACTGTTGTTTTTTTATACTGAGCGATAATATCAATTTCGCAAAATCTAGAGTAATGTTTGTTTCTTTCCAGAATTTTGTAGCCGTTTTTTTCTAAGTAACGGCAAGCAAGATCTTCTCCGGCATTTCCAAATTTTCTGTTATTCATTACTGTTTGATGCTACCTCTTGCAAATTCGTTCAAGTCAATAAGTTTCAAAACTTCATTTATTGCGCAATTTTTTGTCCATCTTGAAGGATTTATATCAATTCCGCCTCGTCTTGTATATAGTGCGCATACAAATAGTTCATCATCATTGTTTAGTAATTGCGATAATCTTTTAAAAATCATTTCGCAGCATTCTTCGTGGAAGTGGAATTCCGAGCGGAAAGAGCTAAGGTATTTTACCAAACTGGTTTCTAAAATGTGTTTTTTAGATTTGTAATAAAGGAATAAATCTCCAAAATCAGGTTGGTGTGTTACTCTGCAATTTGAGCGAAGTGAATCGAATGTAAGATAATAACTTTGTTCTTTATTATTTTCTTCTGCTTGGAGTAATTCAGGTGCTTCTTTAAATTTCTCGATTTTTAAATCAGCTTCATCAATAAAGTTCATTATATTTTCAAAATTTTTAAAAATTTCGATGCGTTTTGCGTTGTTATCAATAAAATTTACTTTCACATCTGTTTCAAGTTTCTCGCTCAAATCTTTTTCGATTTGGTTTTTACAAATTTCAAGGCATTCGCAAATTGAATTCCCAAACCTTGTCATATTGTATGAATTCAAATAAAGTTTTAGAGATTTAGATTCTACAAGATATTTGCTTGTGCAATTGTATTTTATTTTTAAAAGTCTTGTGAGGGGAACTCCGTTTTTTGTCATTGCCGAAAATTCGTACGCGTGCCATACGTCAAACCCTTCAAAAGGCAAATTGTTATTATCTATATTATATTGTTTTCTGTTTTCTGAACGTGGAATTGGAACAAGAAGTGACGGATTATATTTTTCACTTCCTTCGGATTTTTTCCCTAAATGTGTTGATGCAAGTTTATCTGTTTGATTTGTCATAGTCAGATTTTAACATAAAAATACTTAAGTAGACCGAATTTTCAAGACTAGTGTTTTTTATAATTGTAAAACTGTCTTCCTGAATTTATTTCAGGGGCTTTAGTTATTACTTGAGATTCTGAAACAAGTTCAGAATGACAATTAAAGTTATTGTAAGTAAATTAGAGTTAGACTTTGGATAATTTTAATAAACCAAACTTTTCAGGCTAGTGTTTTAAAAATAATTATAAAACCGTCACCCTGAATTTATTTCAGGGTCTCTAGTTATAATTTTAGTTTGCAAAAAAGTTTATATTAAAAAGGCCTCATAATTTATGAGACCTTTTTTTTAATATATTGGTTGGTTTAGCATAATTGATTGTACATCATGTTTTCGGACTTCTGTTTCGTACAATATTTTATCAAACCATTTCTGCTTTTCAGAACAAGCTTGGCTGTCGTTTTTGCATATATTACGCCAAGCCTTTTTCATTCTTGTTGTATTTAGTTTTATAGATGCTCTTTTTATGTATTCAATTTGTTCATCAGTTGGAGCATTTTTACTTATTGCAGAACAAGAAACAGCAAAAATATTGAGTAGTAAAATTGTAACTAAAATTTTTCTTTTCATCGTTTTATCCTTATGCTATTTCTTCGTAAGCTGCTGGATTGTTGAACAAATCGTAATTGATTTCGTTTTCATTATCTGCAATAGCTGCAACAACAACTGCATCTGATGTTACATTGACAAGTGTTCTCATCATATCTGTTATTCTTTCGATTGTGAATAAGAACGCAAAACCTGCAACTAGTTGTTCAGGGCTCAATCCCATGCCGTTAAGAATTAAAGCAATTGTAATCAAGCCTGCGCCCGGAATTCCTGCACAAGTTGATGATGCGATTATTGCAAGAAGTGCTATTTCTATTACTAAAAACGGAGTTAAAGCAACGCCGTATGCTTGTGCTAAAAAGATTACAGCAACTGTTTGCAATAATGCTGTTCCATCCATATTCAATGTTGCACCGAGCGGAAGTACAAAGCTTGCAATTTTATGAGAAATTCCTCGTTTTTCACAACAAGCAATTGTCAAAGGTAAAGTTGCTGATGAACTTGCTGTTCCGAAAGCTACCATCATAGCTTCTGCAACGGCTGAATATAATATACCGATATTGACTTTTGAGAAGAATTTCAAGAAAAGAGGATAAACAACACAAAGTTGTAGCATAAAGCCGATAAATAATACAAGAAGATATGTATATGAACATTATAACACGTACTTCTGATAATACAAGAAGATATTTTGAAATACTTGTGAAAATATCTATCCCAAAACTTGATACAGCGCTTGCTGTCAATGCAAATACACCAGGTGCTGCAACATACATAATCCAATCAGTTATTTTCATTGTTGCTGCAAATACAGATTCGAAAAATGATACGATAGGTCTGTTAACATCGCCAACTTTTGCAAGTGCTACTGCAAAAATTACGACAAATACAATAATCGGAACCATATCGCCTGCTGCAAATGAATGCATTGGATTGCTAGGAATAAAGCCTAGGAATATATTTAAAATATTACCTTGTTGTTGCGCCATTGCCGTTGCAACAGATGCTTGAACTTCGCTGGCTGTGTTTTCTGCAATATAATGAGCAGCACCAAGACCAGGTTTCATAACAAGAGCTAATGCAGCACCGATTGCGACTGCAACTGAGGTAATTATTCCGTAATACACAATCATTTTTGTGCCGAATTTGCCCAACTGTTTGTTATCTCCAATGCTTGTAATACCTATAACTATTGCAGATACAACAAGTGGAATTACAACCATTTGGATTAATCTTATAAATACTTGACCTATAAATGTTAAAACTGTTGATACAAGCGGATAATCTCTTCCGTGTAAAAATATTCCGACTAAAATACCTAAAATAATACCGAAAAATATATGCCAATTTCGTTTTATACCGAGTCCCAAGGCAATTAGGATTTGCATGTGTAATTTCATATAATAACCTCTTTCAATATCGCTACCGAATAATCATACTACTTTTTGAGGAAAATTTCAAACATTTTAATTAAAAATCGTAGAATTGAGGGAGAGAATAGAGGCTTAAATACAAGGATAACGACTAAATGTTAAAAAATCGGGATGACAAGATTTGAACTTGCGACCCCCGCGACCCGAACACGGTGCGCTACCAGACTGCGCTACATCCCGAAAAATTTATAAAATTGCTATTTT